>Ga0180221_1000270_pt1 | contig 54548 bp, 51 predicted proteins | sample eDN5th37CKraftMG_FD_151339 | JGI IMG/M metagenome (GOLD analysis project Ga0180221, IMG submission 151339) | Enriched Miracle-Growth compost microbial communities from Emeryville, California, USA - eDNA 5th pass 37_C Kraft MG (version 2) (version 2) ... | reverse complement strand
CTCCAAACTGCGACGACAGCACCGTCGTGATCGCCGCCGTCAACGTCGTCTTGCCGTGGTCCACGTGACCTATCGTACCCACGTTCACGTGCGGCTTGGTACGCTCAAACTTGCCTTTTGCCATGGCTGACTCCTGACCTGGAATTGAAGCTTCTGACTGAAGAAAAGACCAAAAATGCTGTGGTGCCCATGGCGCGGATCGAACGCGCGACCTCTCCCTTACCAAGGGAGTGCTCTACCACTGAGCCACATGGGCTTTGAATACTATGGAGCGGGTGAAGGGAATCGAACCCTCGTCGTAAGCTTGGAAGGCTTCTGCTCTACCATTGAGCTACACCCGCGCGATTCCCTTTTTCCCGTTTCCCCGCCTTGACCCGACCCGCTCGCAGCGCCGCATGAACTGCCGGTTCCGCTTAAAAAGGCCATGGTGGAGGGAGTTGGATTCGAACCAACGTAGGCGCAAGGCCAACAGATTTACAGTCTGCCCCCTTTAACCACTCGGGCATCCCTCCGGAAGAGAACGGAAGATTATGAGGGATATCCCTTTGCTTGTCAATTTGGGGGGCCGGATGGGCGACCTGGGGGGTTTCGGGGGGAGGTGGGGATGGCTGGCTGGCATGGGGTGGGGACCTGAAGCATCTCTGCCGAGGGTGGGGGCGCCTGTGCCGGCCAGGTCGTTCGGCTCGGGCCCAAAATCGCGGGCCCTCGGTCCCGCTTGCGCGGGACTGCCCTCTCTCCAACTGGCCGGCACAGGCGCCCCCACCCTCGGCAGGGACTCACGTCTGTGGCATGCGGGAGCGGATGGCCAGGATATCAGTGGTGGTCGAAACAGCGCTGGAGTCCGGGGCCGGTCTTGCCGCCGAGCAAGGCCAGGGCCAGCAGGATGCGGGCTTTTTGGGGCGTGAGGTCGCCGGCGGCGATGAATCCGAGGGCGTCGTCGTCGATCTCGACGTTGCGGGCGACCCGCCCGCTGCCGCAGCGCGAGGCGCGCACGACCGCCACGCCGGCGCGGACGGCCCGCGCCAGGGCGGCAAGCAGGTCGTCGCCGGCGTTGCCGCCCCCCACGCCGGCCAGGACGATGCCGCGGCAGCCGCGCTCGACCAGCCATGGCACGACATCGGCGGGGGAATCGGCATAGGCGCAGACTATGTCCACCCGGGGCAGGCCGTGGGCGAGCGTGCCGGGTTGCGGGGCCAGGCCGCCGGCGGGCGACGGCGGCATATGCCAGAACGCCTGGCCGCGGTCGACGATGCCCAGCGGGCCGCGATTGGGAGAGGCAAAGGCGCACAGGGCCGATGCCGAGATTTTCCGGACGTCGCGCGCGCCATGGATGGCGCCGTTCATGACGACCAGCGGGCCGCGGCCGGCTGCGGCGGGATCCGCGGCCAGGGCCACGGCGTCGAGCAGGTTGGCGGGGCCGTCCGCCCCGGGCGTGCCGGCCGGGCGCATGGCGCCGGTCAGGACGATGGGCCGGGACCAGGGCAGGACCAGGCTCAGGAAATAGGCCGTTTCTTCGAGGGTATCGGTGCCATGGGTGACGACGATGCCGTCGGCCTGTCCTTCGGCCAGGAGTTCGCGGATGCGCTCGGCCAGCCGCAGCCAGATCGGGATCGTGACGGCCTGGCTGCCGACGTTGGCGACCTGCTCCGCGCGCAGATCCGCCAGGGCGCCCAGTCCGGGCACCGCGCCGGCCAGGGCGTCGATGCCCAGGGCTCCCGCGCGGTATCCTCGGCCGCCGGTCCCGGGCTGGCCGGCGATGGTGCCGCCGGTCGCCAGGATGGCCACGCGCCGGCGCGCCGGTTCAGGCATCCAGCGCCCCGTTCAGGCCCTGACGCTCGAGCAGCGAGGAGAGATGGTCCCAGCCGTGGAAGTCGATCACGATCTGGCCCCGCTCCTTGGCGCCCAGCTTGAGCGATACGCGGGTGCCGAGCTGGTCGGAGAGGGCTTCCTCCAGGCGGGTCACGTCGCGCGAGGCGGAGGCCCCGCGGCGCGCGGGCGTGGCGGCGCCGTCGCGGCCGGCGCGCGCCACGAGTTTTTCGGCTTCCCGCACGGACAGGCGCTTGGCGATGACCTGGTTGGCCAACTGGATCTGGGTCGCGGCGTCCACCGCCAGCAGCGCGCGGGCATGCCCCATGTCGATGTCGCCCGCCAGCAGCATGGTCTGGACGGGGTTGGCCAGGTTGAGCAGGCGCAACAGGTTGCTGGTGGCCGAGCGCGAACGGCCGATGGCCTGGGCGGCCTGTTCGTGGGTCAGGCCGAACTCGTCCAGCAGGCGGCGCACGCCCTGCGCTTCCTCGAGCGGGTTCAGGTCTTCGCGCTGGATGTTCTCGATCAGCGCCATGACCGCCGCGTTTTCGTCGGGAACTTCGCGCACCAGCACCGGCACTTCCTTCAGGCCGGCCAGTTGCGCCGCGCGAAAGCGCCGTTCGCCGGCAATGATCTCGTAGAAGCCGGGATGGTCGGCGCCCAGCGGGCGCACCAGGATCGGCTGCATGATCCCCTGGGTCCGTATCGATTCGGCCAGTTCGCCCAGGGCACCCTCGTCCATGCGCGTGCGCGGCTGGTACTTGCCGGCCCGCATGCGGGCCACGGGCAGGGTCGAGGGCGGCGCGCCGTCCGGCGACGATTTGTCCAGCCCTTGCAGCGCAGGCCCGTCGGCGCCGAGCAGCGCATCCAGGCCGCGTCCCAGGCCCTTCGGTTTCTTGGTTGCCATGTGAGGTCCTCTTCAGTGTCTGTTCCGGTGCCGGCGGCTCATGCAGCCTGCGCCGCCGACCGGTACCAATAGGTGTAGATGTCGCGAAAGCCGTAGGTGCCGTACAGATGGCGGGCAGGCGCGTTGCTCCTTTCCACCTGCAGATAGGCCGCGCGCGCGCCGCGTTCGCGCGCGGCGGCCAGCAGCCGCTCGACCGTCGCGCGGCCCAGTCCCTGTTTGCGCAGCGACGGCGCGACCACGATGTCGAACAGGCCCGCGAGGTCGTCGTCCAGCACCGCCAGGCCCGCGGCGGCCCAGCGGCCATCGGACCCGCGGGCGACCAGGGGCATGGTGTCGACAGCCAGGGATTCCAGCCGCCGCCGGTGTTCGCGCACCGGATCCGCGCCCAGCCCGCGCAACGTGCCGACCGCGCGAGAGAATGTGGCGCTGTCGGTTTCCTCGAAAGCCAGCGGGGATGGGGCGGCGCCCGCATCGCGCGGCAAGTCGAGCGCCATGACGCAGGTTGCGTCATGGCGTTGCAGGCCGCGGGATTCGAGCTGGCCGTCCAGTTCGCGGTCCGGCCCGTGCGAGGCGATGCGGAACGTCATCGGCAGGCCTTGGCGGGCATACCAGCGGCGGCAGAAGTCGAAGCGCGATTCGAACGGCGTGACCGGCGGCGCCACGACATTGACGCTGCGCGCGCGGCGGGTTTCGCCCGGCGCCCAGCGCACCAGCCAGCCGTCGTACAGCATCTGCTCGCGCACCGCGGTGGCGTTGAGCGCCGCATGCTCCACGCGCGTGGCCAATCCCGGTTCGACCGCTTGCGGCGCGCCGCAAGGCGTCGGGGGAAAGGCGGGCGTGGAGTCCATGGCGGGCGCGACGCGAGCCGCTCAGAGCGTCTTGACGCGCTCGATCATTTCGGCGCCGAAGGCGATATAGGCCTGCGCCCCGCGCGAGCCGCGATCGTAGACCACGCCCGGCATGCCATAGCTGGGCGCCTCGGCAAGCCGCACATTGCGCGGGACCACGGTGGAGAACACCTTGTCCCCGAAATGCGATTCGAGCTGGGCCGAAACCTGTTGCTGCAGCGTCATGCGCGCATCGAACATGACACGCAGCAGGCCGATGATGCGCAGGTCCGGGTTGATGTTCCGGTGCACGCGCTTGATGGTGTTGACCAGGTCGGACAGGCCTTCGAGCGCGAAGTATTCGCATTGCATGGGAATGATGACGCCGTGCGCCGCAGCCAGGCCGTTGAGCGTGAGCAGCGACAGGGTCGGCGGGCAGTCGATCAGCACGAAATCGTACTGGTCGGCAACCTCCGCCAGGGCCCGCTTGAGCTGCTGCTCGCGCTCTTCCATCTGCACCAGATCGATCTCCGCGCCGGACAGTTCGCGGTTCGCGGGCAATACGTCGTAGCCTCCCGATTCCGACCGTACCTGGGCCTGCGAAATGGTGGTTTCACCGATCAGGACCTGGTACAGATTGCTGGTCAGCGTGCTCTTGTCGATGCCGCTGCCCATGGTGGCGTTGCCTTGCGGATCGAGATCGACGAGCAGGACGCGCTGTCCGTGGGAAGCCAGCCCGGCGGCCAGGTTGATCGCCGTCGTGGTCTTGCCGACCCCGCCTTTCTGGTTCGCGATGCAGAAGACACGGGCGGAGGGGGTGGAATTCATGGGGTTCCTTTGCGGCGCATCCAGACCAGACAACGCTGCGCGTCGAGTTCGGGCACGATCAGGGGTTCTACACGTTCTACGCGCCAGACTCCCTGCTGCTGCAGGGCGGCGATTTCTTCCCGGGGCTCGCGGCCCTTCATGGCCACGAGGGTACCATCGTTGCGCACGTGGCGCCCGGCCAGCGAGGCGAAATCGGCCAGCGACGCGAAGGCGCGCGAGACGACGGCATGGCATTCGGCCGGCGGCAGGCTTTCGACGCGGGCATGCACGGCATCCAGGTTCGACAGGCCGAGCACCGCCGCTGCCTGTCTCACGAACGCGGTCTTTTTCTCGACCGCGTCGACGCAGCTCACCGTCCAGTCCGGCCGCGCGATCGCCAGCACCGCGCCGGGCAAGCCGCCGCCGGAACCGACGTCCAGGATGGCCGCTGGCCCGCCGTCGCCTTGCGCGGACAGTTCCCGCTCCAGCGGCCCCGCCAGGGACAGGCTGTCGTAGAGATGCTGCACCAGCATCTGCGCGGGATCCCGGATGGCCGTCAGGTTGTAGGTGCGGTTCCAGCGCTGCAACTGCGCCAGGTATTCGAGCAGGAGGCCGCGGCGTTCCCGCGGCAGGGAAATTCCCAGCCGGCGGCAGGCCTCTTCCAGGCTGGCCGCGGGATCCACGGTCACGCTCATGCGGCTTGTTTGCGCGTGCCGTAGCGCAGGCGCTTCAGGTGGATGAGCAGGAGCGAAATGGCGGCCGGCGTGACGCCGGAGATCCGGCCCGCCTGGCCCACGGTTTCCGGGCGGCCGGCCTTGAGCTTTTGCCGCACTTCGAAGGACAGGCTGGCCACCGCGTCGTAGTCGATGTCCGCGGGGATGGGCTGGGCTTCATGCGCGGCGTGCTTCTGGACTTCGTCCTGCTGGCGCGCGATATAGCCGGCGTACTTGACCTGGATTTCGACCTGGTCCGCCAGATCGCCGGGAGGCAGGCCCGGACCGGCCAGGAGTTCGCCGCCGGCTCCCCGGGCTTGCATCAGGGAGCGATACGAGACATTGGGCCGCTTGAGCAGGTCTGAAAGTGAGTACTCACGTTCGATCGCTTTCCCCAGCAGGTCCTGCGCGGCTTCGGCGGGAAACAGGCGTGGATTGATCCATGTCGTTTTCAGGCGCTTCACTTCGGTCTCGACCGCGTCCCGCTTGCGATTGAAAGCGTCCCAGCGGATGTCGTCGACGAGCCCGAGCCGGCGCCCCGCTTCCGTCAATCGCAGGTCGGCGTTGTCCTCGCGCAGGCTCAGGCGATATTCCGCGCGCGACGTGAACATGCGATAGGGCTCGGTTACACCGCGGGTGATCAAGTCATCGATCAACACGCCAAGATACGCTTCGTTACGTTTTGGTGTCCAGCCTTCGTGACCCAGCGCCTGGCGTGCCGCATTGAGCCCGGCCAGCAATCCTTGCGCGGCGGCCTCTTCGTAACCCGTCGTGCCGTTGATCTGGCCCGCGAAAAAGAGGCCTTGTATCGCCTGCGTCTCCAGCGTGGATTTCAAGGCGCGCGGATCGAAATAATCGTATTCGATGGCGTATCCCGGGCGCAGGATATGGGCGTTCTCCAGGCCCGGCAGGGAATGGACGAGATCGAGTTGCACGTCGAACGGCAGGCTGGTCGATACCCCGTTCGGATACACCTCGTGCGTATCCAGGCCTTCCGGCTCCAGAAAGACCTGGTGCGACGTCTTGTCGGCGAAGCGTTGGATCTTGTCCTCGATGGAGGGGCAATAGCGTGGGCCGACGCCTTCGATGACACCGCTGTATAGCGGAGACCGATCAAGCCCGCCACGGATAATCTCGTGGGTCCGTTGATTGGTGTGAGTGATCCAGCACGGCAACTGTCGGGGATGCATGGCCGCGTTGCCCAGATAGGAGAATACCGGGACCGGATCCTGGTCTCCGGGTTGTTCCTCCAGTCTGCTGTAATCGATGGTCCGGCCATCGATACGCGGGGGAGTCCCCGTTTTCAGGCGGCCCTGAGGCAGCTTGAGTTCCTTCAGCCGCTGGCCAAGAGAGACGGCGGGAGGATCTCCTGCCCGCCCCGCGGAATAGTGCTGCATGCCCACGTGGATCAGCCCGTTCAGGAACGTTCCGGTCGTAAGGACTACCGTACGTGCCCGAAATTTCAGGCCGATCTGGGTGACGGCGCCGACGACGCGGTCGCCTTCGACCATGAGATCGTCGACGGCCTGCTGGAATAGCCAGAGATTGGGTTGGTTTTCCAACCGACTGCGAATGGCCTTGCGGTACAGGACTCGATCAGCCTGGGCCCGGGTGGCGCGCACGGCGGGTCCCTTGGAGCCATTGAGTATCCGGAACTGGATTCCCGCTTCGTCGGTGGCAATGGCCATTGCTCCGCCCAGGGCGTCGATTTCCTTGACCAGGTGCCCTTTACCGATGCCGCCGATAGACGGGTTGCAGGACATCTGGCCCAAGGTTTCGATGCTATGGGTCAGTAAAAGCGTCTTCGCGCCGGTGCGTGCGGATGCCAAGGCAGCCTCGGTCCCGGCATGACCGCCGCCAACGACAATGACATCGAAATTACTTGGGTAGTCCATAAAGAGCACAAGCTGGAGAAAGAGCAGGGTCGTATTATAGAGCGGGTCCTACTCTTGGTTTCACGTGAAACATCGAGACTTCGCTTCTGCCAGTGATGCAATCGGGCGTGGTTTTTAAAGTGGCTTCTATCGGGAAAAATACGACTGTTCCACGTGAAACACTATCCCGTATCTGGTGCTGAGAAGTCATTGCTCAGAGGCATGTTCCTCCTATCCACTCTCTATGCCTCTTCACGACCCATACGGACTACCATGAGTAGGGGGGATTGCCTTGAAGACATACCATCCCGATGCACTTTCAATACTCTCCTTGATCGAACTTCACAACCTATTGGGCATATCGCAGCAGTGCATAGACGCAGAGGCCACTCTCCGGCAAGGATCCAACGGACAAGGGCCAAGCGTTGCCTCGACACAATCTGCCGATAGCTAGGGACCAGGTTGTCTGCATGGGTTCTCGGCCATGTAGACACGAGATAGCAAGTTGGAAAACAGGCCACCTATATCCCCTTCAATACTTTCATCAAGCCGTTGCCAGGATTACTGATCATCCACCGGAGACATAACCATTCTTTCTACGTTCTCTGACGCACTCCAGGATTGATGAAACCGTTCCCTCGACCGGATTCCATGGCTTGTCGGTCTCCAAGGAGGGAAACATCTTATAAATTCAATTCGCCGATCCATTTCTTCCGGCCTGGGGTCCTATCCACGGATGCTTCGCGCTCGATACAAGCCCAGGCAAAAATCCTGGAAGATGCGTTTGTCAGGTGCAATGCCTGTCGATCTGTTCCTGGATGCGAGCGGGCTTACCGATAGCCGATCAAGATGGAAATCCCCATTTCCATGACAGGAACCCCCGAAAAGAAGCGGGCTTCGACGGGAAATCTGCGAAGGAGGAAGGAGAAAAACGGCCTCTGATCGAGCAATCAGGAAATTGCGGGAATCCATAACGTAAGTGAGCACTTACATTAAACCCGATATGGGAGGCCGCCACCGCTCCGGCAAACGACAACGCCCCGCTTCACAGGAAGCAGGGCGTTGATTATCGGCAGGAACCGATAAGAAAACCGGCCTGCGGCGGGTGCCGCGACGGCGGGTTACAGCGGACGGATGTCGGCCGCTTGCGGACCCTTCGGACCGTCTTTGACTTCGAATTCGACTTCCTGGCCTTCGTTCAGGCTGCGATAGCCCCGGCCCTGGATAGCCGAGAAATGCGCGAAAACGTCCGAACCGCCGGCATCCGGAGTAATGAAACCGAAGCCCTTGTCGGCGTTAAACCATTTGACCTTGCCTTTCTGAGCCATGATGTGTAGCGTCCTATAAAAACACGGATTGCAATGAACCTAGAACGCTGGCACGAACTGGACTTCGGCTTGCGGCGGCAAGCGCACCGTACAAGGACGATTGGCGCTTGTGGCTGACCGCCTAAGACAGACGGGACTGGCGCACTGTTGGGTTTCAACTGCGAAGGCAGCATACCCATCGCCGACTACGGAATCAAATCAGCGTTTACCCGAATGTGGTTTTTTTGATTCATTACCGTATATCGCCTGCCTCGCGGCAGGAAAACCCTTCCCGGAACCCGTTCCCTTACCCACGATGATCCCCTCGAAACTGCCGGATGTCGGCACCACCATTTTTACGGTCATGAGCCGGCTGGCGACCGAACAAAACGCCATCAATCTCGGCCAGGGCTTTCCCGACTTCGATCCCGATCCTGCGCTGCTGGAAAGCGTCAGCCGCGCCATGGCACAGGGCCACAACCAGTACCCCTACATGGCCGGCGTGGCGCCGCTGCGGCAGGCCATCGCCTCCAAGGTGGAGACCCTCTATGGGCATGCCTACGACACCGAGACGGAAATCACCGTCACCAGCGGGGCCACCGAAGCGCTGATGTGCGCCGTGCTGGCGGCGGCGGGAACCGGCGACGAAGTCATCATCCTGGAACCCTGCTACGACTCCTACCTGCCTGCCATCCGGCTGGCAGGGGCCTCGGCCGTCGCCGTTCCCCTGCGCCTGCCCACCGAACAGGACCCGTACTACCGGGTCGACTGGCAGCGCGTACGCGATGCCGTCACGCCACGCACGCGTCTGCTCATGCTGAACTTCCCGCACAACCCGACCGGCGCCGTGCTGGACGATTCCGACCTGGACGCCCTGGAGGACCTGGTGCGCGACACCGGCATCCTGCTGGTTTCGGACGAGGTCTACGAACACATCGTCTTCGACGGGCGCCGGCATGCCAGCCTGGCGCGCCGCCCCGCGCTCGCCGCGCGTGCCTTCGTCATTTCGTCCTTCGGGAAGACCTACCATACCACCGGCTGGAAGATCGGCTATTGCTGCGCGCCCCGAGCCTTGTCCGCGGAACTGCGCAAGGTCCACCAGTTCATGGTGTTCACCGTCGTCTCGCCCATGCAGTACGGATTGGCCGACTACATGCAGGACCCCGCGCCCTATCTGAACCTGCCCGACTTCTACCAGGCCAAGCGCGACCGGCTGGCCCGGGGCCTGGCCAGGACCCGCTTCCGAGTCCTACCCAGCCCCGCCACTTTCTTCATGCTGGCGGGCTACCGCAATATCTCCGATGCGCCGGAAGCCGAATTCGCCAGGCGGCTTACGCTGGACCATGGAGTGGCCGTCATTCCCGTATCCGCCTTCTATCGCCAGCCTGATGCCCCGGGCGCCAACCAGGGCATCGTCCGTTTCTGCTTCGCCAAAAAGGATTCTACCCTGGACGCCGCCATCGAGCGGCTGCAGGCGGTGTAACGGTTCAACCCCGCGCCTGCCTGCGGGCAAGGAAACTTTCCTTCGGACGCTGTGCCGGGGCCTTTCCCGTAGCGGGAACGAAACCGGTGTGACGCTTGCGTGTCAGTTCTTCTTAATATCCTTATATATAAAGACTAATGATTAAGATAGCCTGTGTATAACTCCATCAACCAGAAAAAGCCCCGCTATATCAAAAGCCTGGCGGGAATTTTAAGTGTGGAGAAACTCTGTGTGGGGAAGTACGCGATTCTGGATAATTTCCTGCCAGGCAGGGAAACGGCGGGTTGTTCATAAAGCGCCCACATCTTATGCACATGGGCGCTCCCCGGATTTATCCACAGGCGCGGCCTGCAAGAAAAGCCGGAAACCGCTCAGGGCATCGCGCGGGCCGGTTGCGGTCCGCCCGCTTTGCCGCCGGTCATGTGGGTAATGTCCTCGGTGATATCGCCCAGGGTGGAGGACTGGTTGAGCGAGACTTCGACCACCTCGGCCATGATCTCCGTGACGCGGCGCGACGATGTCACGATATCGCCCATGGTGGATCCCGCGGATTCGACCAGCTCCGCGCCCCGGGAGATCTGGTCCACCGAGGTGTTGATCAGTTCCTTGATCTCCCTGGCGGCGGCCGCGCTGTTCTGCGCCAGGCTGCGGACTTCGGCCGCGACCACGGCAAAGCCCTTGCCTTGCGACCCGGCCCGCGCGGCTTCCACGGCGGCGTTGAGCGCCAGGATATTGGTCTGGAACGCGATCGTGTCCATGACGCCGATGATCTCGGAGATCCGGCGCGAGCTCTCGGTAATGGCTCCCATGGTCCGGATCACGTTGCGCACCGTCACGCCGCCCTGTTCGGCGACGTCGCAGGCTTCCCGCGCCAGGTCGTTGGCCTGCGACGCGCGCTGCGCGTTGTCGGTCAGGCCCTGGACCGCGCGGCGCAGCGTCTGTGCGGCGGTGAAGCGGCGCGTGATGTCGCTGGCGTACTTGACGACCTTGAACGGCCTGCCGTCCGGATCCAGGACAGGGTTGTAGCTGGCCTCTATCCAGACTTCGCGGCCGTCCTTGCCGAGGCGCAGATACTGGCCGGTGTCGTAGCGGCCTTCCCCGAGCCTGCGCCAGAATTCTGCGTAGGCCGGAGTCCTGCGTTGGTCCGGCAGCACGAACATGCTGTGATGGCGTCCCACGATTTCATCCAGCGTGTAGCCAAGGGCATTCAGGAACAGGTCGTTGGCCTGGATGATGGTGCCGTCGAGCTCGAACTCGATAATCGCCTGGACCTTGGAAATGGCCGCCAGCTGGCCTTGCAGATCGGCGCTGCGGCGCTGCTGCAGCGTGACGTCCGAGGCATGCTCGATCACTTTGCACGGGCGGCCGCGGTGGTCGGAAATGGGGTTGTAACTGGCCTGCAGCCAGATATCGTGGCCGGAACGGGTCATGCGCCGGAACAGCCCGGCCTGGCGGGCCCCCTGGCCCAGGTCCTGCCAGAACCGGACATAGGCGCTCGATTCGCGTTCGGCGGGATCGACGAAGATGCGATGGTGGCGGCCGCGGATCTCTTCCAGTTCGTAGCCCATGGCGTCCAGGAAGTTCCGGTTGGCGGCCAGCACATGGCCCTCGAGATCGAACTCGACGACCGCCTGCGCCTGGTGCAGGGCCGCCAGTTGTCCTCGCAGGTCGGCACATTGCCTGCGGCGTTCGCCTCCCAAGATGCGGCCCAGCGCAAACCATGACATGTTGCTATCCCCTTATGCCTGGCAAGATATTCGAATTCCAGCCCTGGGACCGGGCAGGCGAGAAGCTTCCCGGCGGCGGATGTTGAACGGATGACCATACGCCAGCGGAGGGGCGAAGGTCCGCCGAGCAAGAGGGGGTTCACCCGTCAATTCCGGGGTTGGCGCCGCGGCGGTTCCAGGCCGGCGCGGATCCGGCGGAACGTCCGTAACACGGCGGTACTCGCGCGAGCAGGTCCGCGGCAGAGGCCCACGAGGGGCACGCATGCGCAGAACTCAACCGTCGCCGTAGCCAAAATCGTTTGTGCAAACCGGCGGATCTGCCTAGATTTGTCGGCTGAACGAACTGCAGTCTATGGAGATAACATGGGTGATCTCAATGCCGCGCCGGCGACGCAGTACTTCCAGCCCAGACGGCTGGGCCATATCAACCTGGTGGTCAGCGATACCGACCGCTCGATGCGTTTCTATAACGTCGTGGCCGGCTTCGAGGAAGCCTACCGCGTGACGGCGATCAAGGGCGGTTTCCTCAGCAACGGCAATACCCATCATGATATCGGCATGGTCGAAAGCTCCGGTCCTTCCGGACGCGGCCGCAAGCCGGGCCTGAACCACCTGGCCTTCGAACTGGAGACCGAGGTCGACCTGGTCGAGGGCTATAACCGCGCGATCGCCGACGGCCTGTCGTTCGACCGCACGCTGGACCACGACATTGCCCATTCGGCCTATGTTTCCGACCCCGACGGCAACCAGTGCGAGACGTATGCCGACGTGATCCGCGACTGGCGCAATGCCCGCAACGGTATCGTGACCAAGCCCAAGCCCGTCTGGTATCCCGGCCTGACCGAGCCGAGCGCCGAGCGCAACTACGAGACCGCGCCGGAGATCCGGCGGGTCGAGGAAGCGGTGTTCCACCCCCTGCGCACCAAGCACGCCACGCTGGTGGTGCGGGACATGAAGGCGGCGATCGATTTCTATACGCGCCGCCAGGGCCTGCGGGTCCTGGCGGGCGGGGCCGACCGGCCGCTGTCCGTCCTGGGCGGGACCTGCGGGGAACGCAACCTGGCGCTGCTGCGCGCCAATGTCGACCTGGAGCCGGGCCTGCACCACATCGGCCTGGAACTGCGCGACGATGCCGACCTGGACAGGTCGCTGGCGCGGCTGGAGGCCCAAGGCGGCCGGGTCGACCTGCACATCGAGCATCCGTTGCGCCGCGCGGCGTACATACGCGATCCCGACGGCCTGCGGCTGCAGTTCTTCATCGACCGGCCGGCGCCGGACGGCGCGTGGAACGACCTGGATCCGCAACTGGCCGTGTTCCTGGCCTGAGTCGGCGATATCCATGACCGGACTCGACGTTCCCCGTGTATTCAAGGATATCGCGGGCGTGCGTACCGCGACCTATCGCCGGACCCCCGCCATCGGCCCCGACGGCCGGGGCAGGCCGCCCACGGTGGTGCTGCTGCATGGGGCGGCGCCCGGCGCCTGCTCGGACCTGAACTGGTTCCGCAACCTGGACGTGCTGGAGGAGGCCGGCTACGACGTGGTGGCCTACGACCAGCCGGGCTACGGCCACAGCGCCGTGCCCGAGGACCACTCGATCGAATTCCGCTATCGGCATGCCGCGGCTTTCCTGGAAAGCCTGGGCGTGGAGTCGGTGCACCTGGTCGGCAATTCGGTGGGCGGGCTGTTGAGCACGCTGCTCTATCATCGCAGCGCCCGGCGCGACGGACCGTCCGTCCGTTCGCTGGTGCTGGCGGCGCCTTTTCCCTTCTTCGACGCGCCGGAGTCGGCCGTGGCCAAGCTGGCGCAGCACCGCGGCCGCCTGAGCTCGATCGAACCCACCTTCGAAAGTATCCGCGCGCTGTGCCTGAACACGTTCAACCAAGCGCAACAGGTGACCGACGAGATCGTCGCCCTGCGCCTGTCCATGCTCCAAGGGGATCGGTGGGACGCCCACAAGGCCCGCGCCGGGATGTCGCGCGAATTCGACCGCGCGGCCATACGCGAGGCGGTGCTGGACGTGCCGACGTTGATGATCTGGGGGCTGCAGGACCGCAGCCTGCCCTGCGACATCGGCGTCAAGGCCTTCGATCATTTCAGCGATGCCCGCTTCCTGTTCCTGCCCCATTGCGGGCACTGGCCGCAGACAGAGCAGGCGGCGCTGTTCAACCGGGCGGTGCTGGAGTTCCTGCGGGAGCGGGACTGACCGGGCGCGGCGGCGGCCTGGGGGTTCGGCCGGGCCCGGGCCGCCGGCCCGCAAGTCCGCCTTAGAGATCCAGAACCAGCAAGCGGCTGCGCGAGCGCGAGCAACAAGGCAGGAATTGCGTGTTTAGCGCGCGTTCCTCTTCCGACAGCACCATATCCCGGTGATCGGGTTCGCCCTCGAGCACGCCGGTCAGGCAAGTGCCGCAGATGCCCTGTTCGCATGAGGTGGGGATCTCTATCCCATGGCGTGCCAGCGCGGCGACCACCGATTCGCCCGCTTCGACGGTGACGAGCTGCCCCGAGCTGGCGACCCGGACATCGAAGGTCTCGCCGGCTTCCGCGGACGGCGCTTCCGGCGCGGCGAAATATTCGAAATGCACGTGGCTGGAAGGCCAGCCGGCGTGCCGCGCGTGGTCGGCCACGGCCTGGATGAAGCCCGCCGGCCCGCAGGTGTAGATATGCGCGTCGCGCGGCGCCTTGGCCAGCATCGAGGCGATATCCAACCGCTGTTCGGGAGGACCGTCGTCCATGTGGAGCGTGGCGTGCGCGGCCAGGCGGCCGTCGCGGATGCGGTCGACGAAAGCCATGCGAGCCCGCGTGCGGCCGCTGTAGTGCATGTGGAAATCGGCGCCGGCGCCCGCCAGTTGTTCGGCCATGGCCAGGATGGGCGTAACACCGATGCCCCCGGCCAGCAGCAGCGACCGCGGGGCCTGGGGATCGAGCCTGAACAGATTGCGCGGCCGGCCGATGCGCAGCAGGTCCCCTGCGCGAACCGAGGCATGCATGGCGCGCGATCCCCCGCGCGAGCACGGTTCGTCCAGCACGCCGATCAGGTAGCGGTGGCGCTCGGCGGGATCGTTGCACAGCGAATACTGGCGGCACAGGGAATCGCCCAGGTGGACGTCGATGTGCGCGCCGGCCTCGAATGCCGGCAGCGGCGCTCCCCGGGGATCGACCAGTTCGAAAGAGCAGATGCCCAGCGCTTCCTGGCGCTTGTTCGCGACGCTTACGGTGAGTAGTTCGGACATGTCTCGTGCCGCGTGCCGCCCATGGGCGGCGCGATGAGGCAAGGCGCCGCGCGACCGCGCGACGCCTGCCGGTCCTTCGGTTCAGGCCGGCACGTGGTCGGCGATGAAGGTTTTCAGGTCATCGGTATCGGCCACCGCGTCGATGGGGGCGGTGGCGAACACCCGGCCGTCGCGCACCAGTTCGCGGAAGCGTTCCAGCGACTCGGGCTTGCCCAGGAAATCGAGGATCTTGCGCCGGGCCATGACGATGGAGAGATCCGCGCTCACCAGTTTTTCCTTGGTGCGGTCGACGATGCGCCCCATGCCTTCCTGCATGGCGCGGTCCTGGTCGTTGACGCCATGGATGCCCGTGGTCGCCACGCCGCGCTGGGCGCCGCGGTCCACCAGGTAGTCGTTGCGCTTGTGGCGCAGCGGCTGCCAGGTGTCGATGATGGAACCGTCGTTCAGGGTGATGGGCTGGTAGTTGTACTCCGGCGGGAACGAAATGCCCTTGCCGACCGATTCCAGGAAGGCCTTGGGCAGTTCGCCTTCCAGCACGTAGCTGAAGTCCCAGCAATAGGTATTTTCGTCGTCGATCGGCACCCAGGCGCGTCCGCCGATCGGCCACGCGGCGCTCGGGATGACGGAGAACATCGGAGCCATCCATTGCGTGACGCGCCAGTAATACTGGTCCTTGGCCTTGCGGCGGGCGATCGACATGAAGCCGATCGGAGTCTCCTGGATGTTCAACTGGGGCACCGGATCCGAATAGGTGTAGGTGCGGTGCACGCGGTCTTCCGCGACGCCGCGCTCGGACTTGTGCAGGGTCGAGACGTGGGAACTGTCGATTTCGCCTTCCGCGCCCTGCACCCAGTTTGTCTCCTGCAGCCAGACGGTGGCCAGCCGTTGGCTGCCGGGCAGGTTCAGCCATGGGAACTGGGGCAGTTCGGGCAGCGGGCCGTCGCCCATGTAGATCCAGACGATGTCGGCCTTCTCGACGACGCGGTAGGCCTTCAACCGCATTTTCTGGCACAGGCCGGCGTTGGTTTCGCTGGGCATCTCGACGCACTGCCCGTCCTGCTGGTAGCGCCAGCCATGATAGGAACAGCGGATGCCGCGGTCCTCCACCTTGCCGAAAAACAGGGGTGCGCCGCGATGCAGGCAATGGGCCTGGACGATGCCCACGACGCCCGTGCCGTCGCGGAACGCGATCAGCTCCTCGCCCAGCAGCTTCAGCCGCACCTGGCCGCGCTCGCCGGCCGGCAATTGCGAAGACAGCAGGGCAGGCAGCCAGAGCGACCTGAACAGTTCGTTGCCGGGCGTGCCGGGCCCTACCCGGCACAGACGCTCGTTGTTTTCCTTGGTAAGCATGGAGGACCTTCCTTTACTTGCCGGCGACGTCGGCCACCACGTTCATGACTTCGCGGGCGGTGGCTTCGGTCAGCTTCAATTGCGCTTCGGTGCGCACTTCGACCACCTTGATGTCGGGCCGCCTGGCCTTGATCGACTTGGTCGAGGCGGCGTCCTCGTTCGAGAACAGCGACAGGAACTCCGCCTGTTCCTGCAGCTCCGCGCCTTCCGTGACCAGCCAGGCCAGGAAGAGCTTGCCCAGCGTGGGCTGCGGCGCGTCCTTGAGCATGAAATCGAACAGCGGGCCGATGGGCAGGGTGTCCATGGGCACCCAGTCGATGGGCGCGCCGCGCTTCTTCTGCGCCTCGGCCAGCGCCGTGTAGCCCGACACGCCGACCGCGACCTCGCCGTTGGAGATCGCGCCGACCACGGCCGGGGGCCCGGGCTTGAAGCGCGGCTGGTTGGCGACCAGCTTCTTGGTCAGGTCGACCACGCCCTCGGCGCCGATATCGACGGCCAGGATGTCCAGGGGAGGCGGGGTATTGTTGGCCATGGCGAAGCGGCCGCGCCACTTGGGCTGGGTCAGTTCCTGGATGCTGCCCGGCACTTCGTCGGGCTTGACCAGGTTCTTGTTGTAGACCATGACGTACTGCACGTCCCACTGGCGCAGCATGCGGTTGCGGTAACCGGGCAGCACGCCGTCGACCGCGGGCGCCTGGATCTTGGGGAACATGGAGCCGAACTCGCCGACCCAGTCCACCTTGGCGTCCATGCCGTTCTTGACGAACCAGTTCTCGTAGGTGTTGTAGCCGTAGCCGCCGATCGCGCTGGGCACCGGCAGGCCGGACTTGGCCTGTTGCGCCACGCGCGGCGCGGACACCGTGGAAGTGAGGGGCAGCCATTCCCAGTCGACCTTGATGTCGAAACGCTTCTGGAAGGCGTCCATGATGACGCGCTGGGCCGCTTCGGTCTTGGGCGAGCTCACCATGATGACGAACTTGCCCTTGGCGGCTTCCTGCCGGGCCTGGCTGATGATCGCCTGGTTGTCCGTGCCCGCGGCGCCCGCCGGCAGGGCGACGGCCGCCAGGGCCATCAGCGCGCCGCCGGCGGCGGCCTTGAGCCGCCCCGACGGGGCGCGCGACGATACCGATACTCTCGACATTGTGTTTACCCCTTGCAGATGAATGGAATGTTGTTTTCCAGCTTGTATGCCGTACAGCCCTGCTGCCCGGCTACTCTAAGAGACCGCCGAAAAGGCCGTCAAACGATTTGAACGACGTCGATGCATGACTTTCACGGTGGGCTCACGTGCTGCGTTCGTCGAGCCGCGACATGTAGACCTGCAAGGGCGTGACAACCGCCGCCAGCAGCAGCACCAGGATGATGGACAGGGCCGCGGCGCCCGGCACGTCCGGGTAGCCCCAGATCAGCCAGAGCGACGAACTGAGCATGACGGTCTGCGTGGTCAGGAAGATCAGCGGGATGCCGACGTCGCGCATGGCGTGCGCGAAGACCAGCAGCCAGCCATTGAAAATCTGGGTGCGCAGGATGGGCACCAGGACCCGCAGCATGATCTTGAACCGCCCGACCCCGCCGAGCATGGCCGCGCGCTCCAGGTCCGGATGCACCTGGATCAGCGCCGCCGAGATGATGCGCGTGCCGAACACGGTATTGACCAGGACCTGCGCCAGCATGATGGCGCCGATGGTGCCGTAGACCGGCGTGTGCACGTAGAGCAGCAGCACCGCCAGGCCCAGCACGATATTCGGGATGGCGATGGGCATGAAGGCGAACACGTCTATCCATTTGCACCACCAGTTCGCCGGCCGCACGGTCACGTAGGACACCAGCAGGCTGACGAAGATGGTCAGCGTCGCGCCCACGACCACCACGATGGCCGTGTTGCTCAGGCTGCGCATGAACATGGACGATTCGAACAGTTCCCGGTAGTTCGCCAGCGTGACGTTCTGCAGCGATTCCGCGCTGGGCAGCGAATAGAAGGGCAGCAGGCTGGTCCAGAGCAGCACCAGCACCGGCAGGAAGGCCAGCGTGAAGAACGCGGCGCCGTAGGCGTAGACCAGGAAGCGCCTGCCACGCAGCCGGCCGTGCACCAGGCGGAAGTTCTTGCCGGCGATCACCGCGAACCGTTCGGATTCGCGCGTCAGCCGCTGGTAGAGCACCACCAGCAGGACCGCCACCAGGATCAGGACCACGCCGAAGGCCGCGGCCAGGTTGTAGTTGGGCTCGCCGAGCTCGGCCGTGCTCAGCAGGTAGATGCGGGTGCTCAGCACCTGGATGCCGCCGGTCAGGCCGATGGTCAGCGGGATCTCGAATACCTGGATCATGATCATGACGGTGTAGATCAGCACCGACAGCAGGCCGGGCAGCAGGATGGGCCCGACGATCCTGGCGAAGATTTTCCACGGCGGCACGCCGGCCAGCGTGGCCGGGAATTCGAGCTTGTAGTCGAGGTTGCGGATGATGCCCGAAAGCATCACGTAGACCGTGGGCGTGAGCAGGAAACTGCTCACCGTGACCATCATGCCCAGGCTGTAGATATTGATCGGGCCGGTCGGGTTTTCCAGGTTCAACACCAGGCGCAGCACGTGGTTGACCAGTCCGTTGCTGGGATTGAGCAGCAGGATCCAGCCAAAGCCCTGGATCAGGGTCGGCAGCGCCAGCGTGACGATCATCAGCACGCGCACGGTCACCTTGTAGCGGAAGTCGGTCCGCTCGGTAATCCACGCCCACAGCGTGGCGAACAGCGTCGCCAGCGCGATGGTGCCGCCCACGTAGACGACCGTGTTGGACAGCAGCTCGCCCAGGCCGGGCTGGTTGGCCAGCGCGACGAAGTTCTCGAAGGTGAATCCGGCGGGGTCCAGCCACAGCTTGCCGTGTGGCCGCAGGCTGGTCATCAGCAGGACGATGACCGGCAGCACCGTCAGGGAAATGACGAGGAAACTCGCCAGGCCGAGTATGGCAACCATGCTTACCGTCCCCGGAAGTAGTGGATGTCTTCCGGGCGGTACTGGACGGACAGCGTGGCGCCGTCCGAACTGCCGCGCGCGCGCATATAGATGGACAGGTGCCGGGCCTCGGCGCCCATCGCGCAGAGGACCTCGGTGCGGTCGCCCAGGAAGACCCGGCGCACGACCGGCAGCGTGTAGCGATTGGGAATGCCGTCGCCGGGGTCGCCGACGTTGAAGTCTTCCTGCTTCAGGACCAGGGTCAGCGCGTCGCCCGCGCGCGGCGTGTCGCCGACGCGGCGGCGGATGCGCACCTGCCCCAGCGGGCATTCGGCGACGATCTCGTCGCGCGCGTCGTCGATCCCGGCGACCGTCGCGTCCACCATGTTGGGCGCGCCCATGAAGTTGGCCACGAAACGGCTCGCGGGCCGGTAGTAGACCTCGTCCGGCGTGCCGATCTGCTCGATGCGGCCTTCGTTGAGCACGACGATGACGTCGGACATCGACAAGGCTTCTTTCTGGTCGTGCGTCACGTAGACCGCCGTCACGCCTTCCTTGGTGACGATCGAGCGGATCTCCGTCTGCATGGCGCCGCGCAGGTTGGCATCCAGGTTGGACAGCGGTTCGTCGAGCAGGATGATGGCCGGGTTCTGCGCGATCGCGCGCGCCAGCGAGACGCGCTGCTGCTGGCCGCCGCTGAGCAGCGGCGCGGGCCGCTGCGCGAAGGCCGTCAGGTGCACGTTCTCGAGCGCCCGCGTCACGGCGGCCTCGCGCTCGGCATCGGAGCCGAAGCGCTTGCGGCCGTGCCGGAGCGGGAATTCGACGTTCTCGCGCACGGTCATGTGCGGCCAGATGGCGTAGCTCTGGAACACCATGGAGATATTGCGGTCGCCCGGCGCGGCGAACAAATTGCTCGCGCCGTCGTATACCGCGCGGCCCGCGATCTCGATGCGGCCCGCGTCGGGCCGGTCCAGTCCCGCGATCATGTTCAGCAGCGTGGACTTGCCGCAGCCGCTGGGTCCCAGCAGGGTCACGAAGGCGCCTTGCTCCACCGCGAAGCCGACGTTGTCCAGCGCCTGGTGGGCCTGGTCGCTTCGGGCATAGCGTTTGCACAGGCCGGAAATGATCAGTCCCATGTCAGTGCTCCATGGCGCCGAGCGCCTTGCGCGGCACATGGAACAGGTGCCGTTCGATCGGGGACGCCGCGGAGCCGGCTTCGCCTGTCCGCCGCGAGGGGAAAGCGCGCAGCGCCTCGGGGGTGGGCTTCATCTCTAGATGTCCTGGAGTTTGACCTGTTCGCCCGTGCGGCTCGATTCCAGGATGGCGAGACAGGCCTTGACCGTGTCCCGTCCCCAGCGGGCGTCGCGCAGCGCGGGCGCCTTGCCGGTGATGGCGTCGTGCAGTTCGTCGATCGTGTCGCCCTGGCCATAGGGTCCGGGGCCGGCCTGCGCCGGCACTTCGGTCACGCCCTGGTCGCCGTAGACCAGTACGCCGTCGGCCGAGGCGCGCAGGTCCGCGCGTTCGCAGGTCGCCAGCATCACGCCGAAATGAGGCTGTTTGCGGCCGGTGTTGCCCTGCGACATGGCCTTGGAGATGGGTCCGCCGAAACCGTAGCGCGCGCGGCGCAGCTCGGCCTCGCTGCCGTCCTTGAGTTCCCGCAAGACTTTGCGGGCGTTGCCGTGGCCGGCCGATTTGGCGCGGCCGCCCTCGGCGATCCAGAAATGCATCTCGTCGCTGTCGAAGTGGTCGTAGCCGCTGTAGACCACCGTGGCGCACACGCCGTCTTCCAGCGTGAGCAGCGCCGCGCAGTTGCCTTCGGTGGGCCGCTGCGGGTCCAGGCGCCCGGTCATGGCGCGCACCGCGACCACCTTCTTGTCGGTGATCGCCTTGACGCAGTCGATCTGGTGCGGAAGCTGGTTGTAGATGATGCCGCCGCCCTTGCCGGTATCCAGTTCCTCGGGGCGCCGCGGACGGTACAGGAAGTCCGTGTAGTTGAAGCAGTTCACCATCGCCACCCGGCCCACCTCGCCGCTGCGGATGATGTTGCGCATGGTCTTGATCACCGGATCGTGGCTGCGCGAGGTGCCGACCACCAGGTGCACGCCGGCCTTGTCCACCGCCTCGATCATGCGCTCGGCGTCCTGCAGGTTCAGGGTCAGCGGCTTTTCCACGATGACGTGCAGGCCGTGCCGGCTGGCCTCCACCACCTGCTCGCTGTGGAACTGGTGCGGCGAGGCGACGTAGACGGCGTCGAGCTGCGTGCCCTGGATCATTTCGGCCAGCGTCGCGTAGACGGGAATGCCGTATTCGGCGCCGAAGCGGGTGCGGACGTCTTCGTTGGGGTCGCAGGCGGCCGCGATGACGGCGTCGGGATGGTCTTTCATGGCGGGCGCCATCAGGACCGAGCCGGCGAAGCCCAGGCCGCAAATGCCAAAGCGAATATTCATGCTATCTCCTGATAAACGTGCGTGGACCGGAAGGCGGACCCGGGTCAGACGTGCCCGAACTTCTCCAGCGCCTGGGCCAGCGTCAGGCCCTTGGCGAGTTCGACGCGGATGTCGCGCTCGGTCTGCGTGAGCCGTTCCGCCTCGACCAGCGTTTTCTCGACGACCTCGGCGGGGATCACGATGGCGCCGTCTTCGTCGCCCAGGATGAAATCGCCCGGGCGCACTTTAACGTAGGTGGTGGTGGCACCTCGCAGGTAGACCGGCACCTGGCAGGCCGTCACCTTCCAGCGGGCGATGGACTGCACCGGCGTGCGGTAGCGGGCGTAGACGGGGAAGCGGTGCTCGCCGATCCAGCGCACGTCGCGGATGCCGCCGTCGACCAGCGCGCCGGCGCAGCCGCGCTCCTTCATGCCCAGGGCGATCAGTTCGCCGAAATAGCAGATGCCGTCGCCGTCGCCGCTCCAGACGCTGATCTCGCCGGCCGACAGGCCGTGGCAGGCCTTCATCTTGTCGGCGTCGCCGCCCAGCTCGTAGGGCGTCATCTGGCCGCGGATGGTGTAGGCCCAGCCGGCGATGCGGCCGGCGCCGGCGGGATACGGCGCGAATTCATGGGCCAGTCCCTGGTCCATGAGTCCGAGCGTGTCCAGCACGTCGGCCACGTTCGCCGTGTCGACGGCCAGGTAGCGGTTGCGGATGTCTTCGCGCTTGGCGGCGGTCATGTCCATGAGTCTGCGGTCCTTGTTCAGAGGCTGGCGATCAGTCCGCCGTCCACGCGGACGATCGAACCGGTGATATACGAGGCCGGCTCGCCGGCCAGGAAGGCGACGGTGTCGCCGTATTCCGCGGTCTTGCCGTAGCGGCGCGCCGGGATGCTCTCCGTGCTGGCCTTGACCACGGCTTCCAGAGTGGTGCCTTCGCGCTTGGCGCGGGCATGGTCCAGCTCCTCGATGCGGCGGGTGGCGATGCGCCCCGGCAGGACCACGTTGACGGTCACGCCTTCGGCCGCCACTTCGGCGGCCAGGGTCTTGGACCAGCCCACCAGCGACAGCCGCAGGCTGTTCGAGATCGCCAGGTTGGCGATCGGCGAGACCACGCCGGAAGACGTGCTGGTGACGACCCGTCCCCAGCCGCGCGCGCGCATGCCGGGCAGCACCAGGTCGGTCAGGTGGATGACGCTGGCCACCATGCCGTGGAAATGCCTTTCCCAGTCCTGGACCGCCACGCCCTGGGCCTTGGTGGGCGGCGGTCCGCCGGTGTTGTTGACCAGGATGTCGACCTCGCCATACCGGCGGCGCACCTCGTCCAGCCGCGCCGGCGCGCCTTCCACGTCGGCCAGGTCCCAGCGCATCGGCAGCGCCTGGCCGCCGGCGTCGAGGATCCGTTGCGCGTTGCGCTGTACCGACGCCTCGTCGATGTCGGCCAGCACGACCCGCGCGCCCTCGCGCGCCAGGGACGCGGCGATCGCTCCGCCCAGTCCCCCTCCGGCGCCGGTGACCAGCGCGACCTTGTCCTGGATCTTCAGGTCCATGCGGCCTCCCTCAGGTGCCCACGCGCACGGGCGCGGACAGCTTGCGCAGCATCGCGATCACGCTCTGCGCGGTGATGCGGCCGGTCTTGGGGTTTTCCGACGGGATGTTCTCGATCGTCATGTTGAGCATCGCCGAATCGGACACCACTTCGATGCGGTGCGTGTTGCGCGTCACCGTCGTATCGGCCCAGACTTCCAGGAACGTCTGGTCGGGCCCCACGCCCGCCAGCGACAGCGCGACCGAGACGTTCAGGTTGGCGGGAAAGCCCTTGGCCGCTTCGCGCGCGGTGCCGTCGAACAGCTTGAGCGGCTTGTCCAGGTTTTCGATGTCGATGTTGTTCTCGGCCAGGAAGGGCGCGCCCTTGAAGCCGATGGGCGGCTTGCGGGAGATCATGCGCACCGACTGGATCTTGCCTTCGGCGGCGGCGGTCACCGCGTCCAGCCCGAGCAGCGCGCCGGTCGGCACCATGATCTGGCCGCCCTCGCCGAAGTTGCGCCGGTCGAGCAGGTCGGGGTGCTCCAGCAAGGCGCCGATCGACAGCACGATGACTTTCTTGCCCGCCTTGACCACGGGCTCCACGATCTCGCGCAGCAGATGGGCCGGCGCGCACTCGACCACGATGTCGGCATGCCCGGCCAGTTCCCCGAGCGCCACCGACGGCACGGCCGACGACAGGCCGCCGACGAAGGCAGCCGTCTTGGCGGGGTCGCGCCCGCAGACGGCGGACAGGCGGCAGCCGGGAATGCCGCCGCTGTCCAGTTTGGTTGCGATGACCTTGCCTATCGTGCCCAATCCCGCGATCGCGACACGCACATCCGATTCACTTCTCATGTTTGCCCTTTGAAACTCCGTTGCCGTGGCCCTGCGGGGCCACGCTTGCGCTGCACTATAGGGAGCGGGTCCGCGGCCGGACAAACGATTTGTTCGCGCGCGGCACATGATTTGTAGTAATGTGTATGCATGATGCAGAAGGCCGCGCGGCGCCGGTGCGTGGCGGCCGGGCGATAGCCGACATACGATCCCCTCCGATGAGAAACCGCTTGCCCTCCCTGCTCGCCCTGCGCGCGTTCGAGGTCGCCGGCAGGCTGCAAAGCTTTTCCAATGCCGCGCTGGAATTGAACGTGACCCAGGGCGCGGTGAGCCGCCAGATCCGCGCGCTGGAAGACGAGCTCGGCGTGCGGCTCTTCAACCGGCTGACGCGCCGCGTGGAGCTCACCGAAGAAGGCCGCAAGTACCTGCAGGATGTCCAGATCGCGTTCGACCGCCTGGAAAAGGGCACCGAACAGATCCGCGCCCACCAGACCCATTCGATACTGACGATCAGCGCGCTGCCTTCGGTCAGCACGTACCTGCTGATGCCGCGCCTGGCCAGCTTCACGCAGCGCTATCCGGACATCGACACGCGCATCAACAGTTCGATCGATCCGGTCGACCTGCAATCGCGCCACGCCGACGTCGCCATCCGGGTCGGGCCCAAGCCCGGCCGCTCCTACGGTTCGCGCCAGCCGGCGATCGATCTCGTCATGACCATGGACTGGCGCGGCGTGCTGGCCGAGGAACTCGCCCCCGATGTGCTGGTGCCGGTGTATTCGCCGAACATCCTGGCCGAGGGCACCCGGCTGGCCGATCCGGAAGTCTTCCAGCACCTGCCTATCATCCACACCAGCAGCCGTTCCGACGCCTGGGCCGGCTGGATGAAATGCCACGGCCTGGCCGAACTGCCGGCCACGCCCCGGATCGAGTACGGGCATTTCTTCATGTCGCTGGAGGCCGTCCGGCAGGGGCTGGGCGTGGCGCTGATCCCCGACGTCGTGATCGACCACGTCGACACCAGCGCCATGGTGGTGGCCCGCGAGTACAGCGCGCCCAGCGCCGGGGAATACTATTTGCTCACCCTGGCCAGCCGGGCGCAGGAACCCCCCATCCAGCATTTCCGCGAGTGGACGAAAACGCAGTTCGCGGGTCGCGCCGCCTGAGGCCGGCCGACCCCCGCCGCCCGCCCGGTTCCCGTGGCGCGCAAGACGCCGCGGCCGTGCTTTCCGCACATTGACAAACTCCCCGCAATGTGGGAGTTTATCCATTGTTCACTGTACAATAGCCGTTGGCGGCGCATCGTGCCCAAGACCCTGTACCGGAAGATCCTGGATGCCCGCACCGTGGCCGTGCGGCCGTCGGGCGAGCGCCTGCTCTATATCGATCGCCACTACGTCGACGAGACCTGTTTCACCTGCTTCGACGCGCTCGCCGAGCGCGGGCGCGGGGTGCGTCGGCCCGACCTGACGTTCGCCTTCGCTGACCACACGGTTCCCACGCGAGGCGGCCGCACCTCCATCCGCGACATCGAAATCCGTACCGCGTTGGACCGCCTGGATGCCGATGCGGCGCGCCAGCGCATCGAGCTCTTCGGCATGGGCTCGCCGTTCCAGGGCATCGCCCACGTCTCGGCGCCCGAGCAGGGCCTGACCCTGCCTGGACTGGTGGTGGTCGGCAGCGATTCCCATATGCCGACCCACGGGGGCCTTGGCGCGCTGGGCATGGGCATAGGATTGAGCGAACAGACCCACGTGCTCGCCACGCAGACGCTCTGGCACCAGCCCCTGCGCGACGTGCGCGTCCGCATCGACGGCGTCCTGCCGCCGGGCGTCGCGGCCAAGGACGTGATCCTGGGGGTGATTGGGGAGATAGGCGCGTCCGCGGCGATCGGCAGCGCGGTCGAGTTCTGCGGGTCCTTGGTCGAGGCCATGTCCGTCGAGCAGCGCATGACGCTCTGCAACATGGCGGTCGAGGCCGGTGCTCGGGCGGCGCTGGTGCGGCCCGACGGTGTCACCTTCGCCTACCTGGACGAGCGGGCCCGCGCGCCCAGGGGGGCGGATCGGGAACGAGCGCGGCGGCGCTGGGCAGCGCTGGCCAGCGATCCCGGGGTGGCCTGGGACCGCGAATACGCCTTCGACGCCGCCAGGCTCGCACCCATGGTCACCTGGGGCACGAGCCCGGAAGATGCGGTGCCGATCACGGGACGCGTGCCGGATCCGGCGGCCGCCGCGTCGCCCGCCGGCCGCGAGAAACTCGAGCGCGCCTTGCGCTATATGGATCTGGAGCCGGGGCGTCCCATGGCCGGATTGCCCATAGACCGCGTCTTCATCGGCTCGTGCACCAACGGCCGGATCGAGGATCTGCGCCTGGCGGCGGCGGTGGCACGCGGCCGACGGGTGCGCGTGCCGACCCTGGTGGCGCCGGGCTCGCAGGCGGTCAAGCGCCAGGCCGAGGCCGAGGGCCTGGACCGGATATTCCTGGATGCCGGCATGCAATGGGGCGACCCCGGCTGTTCCATGTGCGTGGGAATGAACGGGGACCGCGTCGGCCCCGGCGAACGTTGCGCGTCGACCTCGAACCGCAATTTCATGGGGCGCCAGGGACCGGGCAGCCGCACGCACCTGATGAGTCCCGGCATGGCCGCCGCGGCCGCCGTCGCCGGTCGCCTGGTGGATGTGCGGACCGTTGCCCCGCCCGGGGAAGAGCGCCGGTCGGCGACGGGAGGGTAGTCCATTGAGCGGTATCGACCTGGTGGAAGGACCGGCGGTCGGCATGGCGGCGCCCAACATCGATACGGACCAGATCATCCCGGCCCGCTACCTGCTGCGCCCGCGCGGTGCCGGCTACGGCGACCTGCTGTTTCGCGACGGCCGATGCGACGCGACCGGGGCGCCGCTCGCGGGCCATGTCCTGAACACGCCGGAGGGAAAGACGGCCCGCATCCTGGTGGCCGGCCGCAATTTCGGCTGCGGCTCCGCCCGCGAGCAGGCGGCCTATGCCTTGCGCGATTTCGGCATCCGCGCGGTGGTGGCGCCCAGCTTCGGGGAAATCTTCAGGCTGAACTGCGTGCGCAACGGCATCGTGCCCGCCATCGTGCCCGAGGTCGCCGCGGCCGCGCTGCGCGACTGGCTGGCCGACGGCGCGCGGCCCGTGCGGGTGGACCTGCGGGCGCGGCGCGTCGACAGCGAGGCCTTGTCGACCGCGTTCGAGATCGAAGAGGTGAACGCCGAACGCCTGCTGAGCGGCCGCGACGAGATCGATGAAACCCTGTCGCGGTTCGCGGACCGGATCGCCGCCTTCGAGCAGCGCCAGGGCTGACGCGCTAGGCGGTCCGGAAGCGCGAGTCCAGTTCGTCGACGCGCTCCAGGCCGATCATGCGGTTGAAGTCGCCCAGCGGCATCATGCCCCCGACCTGCGCGCCGTAGCCGCGGCCCGCGGCGATATCGCGGTAAATCCCGGAGAGCAGCGGCGCGACCGCGAACAGCACATCCGTGAACAGGATCATGGAATACCCCAGCTCGCGGACCTTGCCCACGGAGGGGCTCGGCGACAGGCCGCCGTGGCACCAGTTGAACAATGTGGGCGCGCCCGCCAGCCGGGGGATCGCGGCGACCTGTTCGTCGGTGCGGGGGGCTTCGATGAACAGCATGTCGGCGCCGGCATCGCGATAGGCGAGCGCGCGCTCCATGGCGGCCTCGAAGCCTTCGACCGCGATCGCATCGGTGCGCGCGATGACGATGAAGTCTTCGTCCGTGCGCGCGTCCACGGCCGCCTTGATCTTCTGCACCATCTGTTCGGCGGGGACGATGCGCTTGCCCGCCATGTGGCCGCAACGCTTGGGCAGCACCTGATCTTCGATGTGCATGCCCGAGACGCCTGCGCGCACGAGTTCCTTGACCAGACGGTTGACGTTGAGATGATTGCCGTAGCCGTCGTCGCCGTCCGCGATCACGGGCACGTCGACGGACCCGGCGATGCGGCCCACCGTTTCGACGTTCTCCGCCAAGGTCAGCAGCCCGACATCGGGCAGGCCGAGCTTGACGGCCGAAAGGTTGTAGCCGCCGACATGGATGACCTGGCAGCCGGCTTGCGCCGCCAGCCTGGCCGACAACATGTCGTAGGCACCGGCGATGCTCGAAAAGCGGCCGGGTTGGAGCAGTGAACGCAGGGTCTGGCGAGGGGTGGACATATCGTTCTTCCGGAGGTCGGCCTGAAAGGCGAAAGGAAATCCTGGACAAGCTGTTTGTACAGTGTACAATAGGATACACCTGGGCTACAGCATGGACAACGAATCCAATGGCTGCATCGAGACAAGACGAAAATCCGGCGGGGGACCACGGCGGCAGAGGTAATGTCGTCGAATTCGACGACGTCTCCAAATGGTTCGGCGATAGCCAGGTGCTGAAGTCCATAACGCTCCAGTTGCCGGCGGACGAAGTCTGCGTCATTTGCGGCCCCAGCGGCTCGGGCAAGAGCACGCTCCTGCGCTGCATCAACGGACTCGAACAGATCCAGAGCGGCGCCGTCACCGTGCTCGGCCAGCCCCTGAACGCCGCCACGCTGGCCTCTTCCCAGTTCCGCGCCCGCATCGGCATGGTGTTCCAGAAGTTCAGTCTCTATCCGCACATGACGGTGCTGGACAATATGACACTGGGACCCCGCAAGGTGCTCAGGATGAGCCGCGGCGAGGCGGAAGACCGCGCCATGCGGCTGCTCGCGCGTGTCGGCCTGCAGGATCGCGCCCGGGCGTTTCCGTCGCAGCTCTCGGGCGGCCAGCAGCAGCGCGTGGCGATCGCCCGTGCCCTGGTTATGGAGCCCAGCGTCATGCTGTTCGACGAGCCCACGTCGGCGCTCGATCCCGAAATGGTCCGCGAGGTGCTCGACGTCATGCGCGAGCTGGCGCAGCGCGGAATGACCATGGTCACCGTCACCCATGAAATGGAGTTCGCCCGCGAAGTCGCGGACCGCGTGATCTTCATGGACGAGGGGACCGTGGTCGAGGATACCCGGGCCGAGGCGTTCTTCGCCGAGGCCCGTTCCGCAAGGGCTCGCAGTTTCCTGGACAGGATCCTGCGGCACTGAGCGATCAAACCACAAGGGGAATACCGTGCAGGCAATCCGCAACTTCAAGGGAAAACTGTTGGCCCTCGCGGCCGTGCTCTCGCTGGCCGCCACGGCCGTTCCGGCCCATGCGCAGGCGACCGACGGCTCCGTGGCGAAGGCCAAGGCCCGGGGCACGCTGCTGGTCGGCGTGCGCAACGACTTTCCGCCGATCGGCTCGGTCGACGGCAGCGGCAACCCGGTAGGCTTCGGCGTCGACCTGGGCGCGGCCATCGCCAAGGAACTGGGCATCAAGCCGGAATTCGTGGCGGTGACTTCGCGCACGCGCTTTCCCCTGCTGCAGCAGGGCGCCATCGATCTCGAGATCGGGGTCACCACCCCCACGGTCGAGCGCGAAAAGGCGGTCGACTTCACCATTCCATACATCTGGGACGCGGTCGACCTGATCGTCGAGAAAGGCGCCAGCGTCAAGCTGGCCGATTATGCGCCGCCCAGGAAGATCGCCACCACTCAGGGCAGTTTCGTGGTCGACGTCATCAAGCAGCAACTGCCCAACGCCGACCTCCAGTTGTTCCAGGAATTCCCCGAGGCCGTCGCCGCGCTGCAGAATGGCCGCGTCGACGCCGTGGGCATCAACCGCGCCAGCGCCGTCGCATTCCTGAAGCGCGATCCGGACAAGCTTGCCCTGTCCGAGGACTTCTTCAAGGATCCATGGGCGATCATGGTCCGCAAGAACGATTCCGACATGCGGGTGACGGTGAACAACATTCTGCAGAAACTCTGGGCCGAAGGCGCGTACCAGGAAATGTACAAGAAGCATTTCGGGGCAGAGCCCGACTTCTACATGTGGTCGCCGTACCGCCTGCAGCCCGGCATCGAGCAATAAGGCGCGGCAATGCACTGGTCGGTCCTCGCGACATACTGGCAGGCCATCCTGCATGGCCTGTGGGTCACGGTGCAGATCACCGTTTGGGGGGGGATCGGCGCGTTCGTGATCGGGGTGGCGCTCGGTTGCCTGCACCAGTTGCCGGGCTACCTGCTGCGCCGCGCGATCGACGCCTACGTCGAATTCATCCGCAACATTCCCGCCGTCGTCAAAGTCTTCTTCCTGTACTTCGTGCTGGGCTGGGAAGGCTGGGAAAGCGCGGTGGTCGGCCTGGCCATCCACCAGAGCGCCTATATCTGCGATGCGGTGGACGCGGGATTTCGCTCGGTCCCCCGCGAGCAGGCGGAAGCGTCGTGGGCGCTGGGCCATAGCCGACTGGAGGTGTTCCGCTATGTGCTGCTGCCGCAGACCTGGACCGTATCCCTGCCGTCGATCACCAACCAGCTCATCGAGGTCCTGAAGAACTCCTCCATCGTCATGCTGATCGGCGTGCAGGAGCTGACCTTCCAGGCCCAGCAGATCGAGACTGATACGTTCCGCGGATTCGAAGCGGCGACGGCCGTGACGGCCATCTATGTGGTGCTGGCGTTCGCCATCGCCGGCGCCACGGCATGGTTCGAACGCAAGGTGGCCCGGCGATGAATACCTCCCCGCGCGCGCCGGACCGCCGCCGCCGGTGGCTGGAACTCGCCCTGCTGGCGGCGCTGCTGGCCGCGGCCGCGTTCCTGCTCAAGGACTATCGCTGGAGCGTGATACGGGACGCGGCGCCCCTGCTGCTGAAGGGGCTCTGGAACTCCTGGATATTGACCCTCGTCGCCGTGGCGATCGGCCTGCCGGTCGGTATCGTGCTGGCCATCCTGCGTCTGGAAGGCGCCCGACCGGTGCGGGCGGCGGTGGCCGCGGTGGTGGAGATCATCCGCGCCACGCCGCAACTGATGGTGATCTTCTGGGTGTATTTCGCGGTTCCCTCGCTGACCGGCACGCGGATCCCTTCCTGGCCCGCGGCGATACTCAGCCTGTCGGTCATCGCCGCGGCCTACCTGGCCGAGGTCGTGCGCGGCGGCCTGCGCGCCGTGCCGCCGGTCCTGGTGGAGAGCGGCTTCGCGACCGGCCTGACCCGAGGGCAGGTCCTGGCGCATATCGTGATCCCGCAGGCGCTGCGCACCATCATACCGGCCCTGGTGTCCCACATCGTGATGATGTTCAAGATCACCTCGCTGATCTATATCGTGGGCATCACCGATTTCTTCCGTGCGGTCGTGCTGATCAACAACCGGGTGTTCGAGCCCGTGCCGCTCTACACGGTGCTGGCCGCGGGGTATTTCGTCTGCTGCTATGCCTTGTCGTGCGCCGTGCGCCGCTTCGACAAGGAAGCCGCGCGCCTGGCGTGAGAGCGCGATTGCTCCAGTTGGGCCTGCAGGCCCAGCAGCAAGGCGCTCTGGAAACTCTCGAACGCGGCATCCAGCGGGGCGGCATTGCCGCCGATCCAGCGGATCACGAACGCGCGGTTCTTCATTTCGTTGGCCAGGCGCGCAATGGCCGGGAAGCGCGCCGGGTCGGGCTGGCGGAAGCGGTCCTGCATGGCGTCGGCCCAGTCGTGATCGGCCGGTGTCGCCGAGAGCTCGAGCGTCACGAAGCCGATCATGCCCGCCATGACGGAGTTGTACGCGTTGGTGAGATGTTCGCCGGCGAAGCCGGCCTGTTCGAGCACGCTGAGCAGGCGGTCCACGACCTGCAGGTCCACGCCCGCGTTGGAGGCCAGGTCGGCGCCGAGCAGAGGCGCGATGTTCGGATGGCGCATGATCGCCGCGCGGTACGAGCGCATCAGCCGCAGCACCCACGTGTCCCACTCGGCGTCGTTCGCGTCGGGAAGGATGTCGGCGAGCACGCTTTCCACCATCGCCGCCAGCAGGCCGTTACGGCTGCCGACGTACCAGTAGATGGCGCTGGGAAAGACCGATAGCCGAGTGGCCAATGTCCGCATCGAAAGCTTGGCGAGCCCTTTTTCGTCGACCAGCGCGAGCGCCTCGGCCACGATGCGTTCGCGCCCCAGTTCCGGTCTTGCCGGCTGCGGACCTTTTTTGCCTTTGTTCACGTAGTTCTCTGATGCGCGGGGACACGAGCGTTCCCGACTAGGAAGTTTGCCCGCCGATTTTACGCGGCACATCGGCCCCCGGACACTCCGCGGGGCATGGAGGATACCAATGGAAACCGCAACGCCTTCCCTGCAGGTCGCGCTGGACAAGGCGCGCGCCGCCTATGTGAGGCGCAACGCCCGTTCGCGCGAGATGTCGATCGCCGCCGCCGGCGTCCTGCCGGGCGGCAATACGCGCACGGTGCTCTATCACTCGCCGTTCCCGTTGTACTTCGAACGCGGCGACGGTTCGGCACTATGGGACGTCGACGGCCATCGCTACACCAACCTGCTGGGCGAATACACGGCGGGCCTCTTCGGCCACACCCATCCGGTGATCCGCGAGGCCATACTCGAGGCGCTCGGGCGCGGCATCAACCTGAGCGGGCATACGGCGGGCGAGCGGCGCCTGGCGGAACGGATCCACCTGCGCTTTCCTTCCATGGAGTTGATGCGCTTCACCAATTCCGGCACCGAGGCGAATCTCATGGCGATCCAGGCCGCGCGCCTGGCCACGGGCCGCGCGCGCGTCATGGTGTTCTCGGGCGGGTATCACGGCGGATTGCTGGCCTTCGCGGGCGGCGGCGGCCCGATCAACGCGCCGTTTCCCTATGTGGTCGGGCGCTTCAACGACGTCGCCGCCTTGCGCGACCTTGTGCGTGCGCATGCCGGGGAACTGGCATGCGTGCTGGTCGAACCCATGATCGGCTCGGGCGGCTGCATTCCCGCCGATCCGGAGTTTCTGTTCGCGATCCGGGAGGAAACCTCGAAATGCGGCGCGGTCTGCATCTTCGACGAAGTCATGACATCGCGCCTGTCGATGGGCGGCGCGCAGCAATTGCACGGCATCGTGCCCGACATGACCACGCTGGGCAAATACATCGGCGGCGGCATGTCCTTCGGCGCGTTCGGCGGGGCTCGCCGCCTGATGGAGCGTTTCGACCCGGGTCGCCCGGACGCCGTCGCGCATGCTGGCACGTTCAACAATAATGTGTTGACCCTGGCGGCAGGGACGGCCGCACTGGAGCGCATCCTGACCGAGGATGCGGTGGATGGCCTGAACCGCCGCGGCGATCGCCTGCGCGAGGCGCTCAATGCCCTGTTCTCGCAGGAGCGGGTGCCGATGCAGGTGACCGGCGTCGGATCGCTCATGAACATCCATGCCTGCGAAGGCGCGATCCGTTGCCCGGAGGAGGCCGCCGCCGGCGACGACCGGGTCAAGGAGCTGTTCTTCCTGGATATGCTGGAGGCGGGCTTCTATATGGCGCGGCGCGGCTTCGTCGCCTTGACGCTGGCCGTGACCGACAGGGATATCGACGAATTCCTGTGTGCGGCGGCCGGGTTCGTGGCCGGCCGGCGGGCGCTGCTGGCGCGGGGATAGCGCAGTCGCCAGGCCGTTCTCCTCTGCCTGCTGGCCTTGTCCAGCCCTGCCCATGCCGTCGACGGTTCCTCCCTCCCCCAGGCCAAGCACACCAGGCTCGGCCTGTACCTGACGCCCAGGGAAGCCTGCGACATGGTGCGCGCCGAGCCGGTCAAGGTGTTGTTCACGTGCGGACCCAGGCGGAGACGGCCTTCGTCGGCATGCCCACCGACGCCGACGCGAACATTCCCTATATGGTCTTCCCCGAATTCCTGGCCTGGGACGACAAGAAGAACACGCTCAAGCTGGAGCCCAACCCGGATTTCCTGGCGGCGGTGCAGCGGCAGATGAAGCGCAAGGGGCTGGCGCCGGACCAGCCGGTGGTCATTATCTGCCGTTCGGGCGACCGCAGCGCGGCGGCCGCCAACCTTTGCGCCGGAAGGCCACCAGGCCTTCGTCGCGCATGCGGGCCAGGTGCCGGGACAAGGCGGAAGGGCTCAGGCCGACGCGTTCGGCCAGCCTGCCGACCGGCATTTCGCCCTGTTCGATCAACAGGCAGAGCACCATCAGCCGGCGCTCGTTGCCGACCGCGCGCAGCATCGCGGCTGCCTTGCCCGCGGCTTCCTGCAATTCGCGCGATCCCGCTTCGACCGGTTCCATGGGATTCATGATGCGCGATCGGGTTGACATCCGGGGCGGCACAGGCCAATATACGGGTTAAGTGGTCAGACCACTGACCACAGACCAGACTGCGATCCAGGAAACGCCGGCCATGTCCGTCCAGGAAAAGCCCTCCGCCAGCCTCGATTACCTGCCCCTGATCAAGAAGGCGGTGCCCGACACCATCGTCGAACGCATCCAGCAGCTGATCGCGGCCCGCAAGCTCACGCCGGGCCAGCAACTGCCATCCGAGCGCGAGCTGGCCGCCTACCTGAACGTCAGCCGCTCGGCCGTGCGCGAGGCCATCAAGATCCTGGCCAGCCTGGAGATCCTGCACACTACCCATGGCCGCGGCACCTTCGTCAAGGAACCCCAGCTTCGCCCGCTGACCGACCTGTCCCAGGTCGAGGACGACGAAAAAAAGGAGCTCATGCTGCGTGCCATCGAGGCCCGCGCGCTGGTCGACGTCGAGGTCGCGCGCCTGGCCGCGCTCCACGCCACGGCGGAGGACGTCGGCGAGCTCGAGGACTACCTGGCCATGAGCGTGGTCGAGCCCATGAAATCGAAGCGCAAGTTCGTGCACGACCTGGGGTTCGAGAAAATCATCGCCCGGGCCGCCCGCAATCCCTACCTGGTCGAGCTCCAGAAGCAGGCCCACCGCCTTTTCGAGGAAGCCTGGACCAGCGGCGGCTTCATGCCGCGGCCGTCGGATGCCCGCAACGAACAGCACCGCCAGATCGTGGAGGCCATCAAGGCCCGCGACGAAAAAAAGGTGGTCCGGCTCATGAAGCATCACATCCGGCTGGAAGACTGACCGGCCCCCGCGCGGCCGGGGCACGGGCCGCCACGACAAGAACGATCACGGAGACATCATGCACGGCATGAATCGGGAACCGGCGTTCGTGCGATACGCATGGGTGCTCTTCCTGCTGGCAATACTCGGCTTTCTCGTCGTCTATCCGGTGACCATGCTGTCGCTGGGCGCCCTGTCGGAGGACAGCCCGCTGGCGGCCGGCGGCGATGCGGCCTATTCGCTGCATGCCTTCGTCGCGGTGCTGGCCGACCCCGACGTGCTGCGCGCGACCTGGAACACGCTGGCGGTCTGCGCCGGCGGCACGCTGTTCGCGGTGGCGATCGGCCTGTTCTTCTCGTGGGTGACGGCACGCACCAATACGCCCTTCGTGCGGATCATCGAAGCCGTCAGCGTCATGCCGCTGCTGATCCCGCCGCTGGTCGCCGCGGTGGCGTGGTCCATCCTGGGCTCGCCGCAGACCGGGCTGATCAACGTGCTGCTGCAGGGCCTGGGCCTGGGATGGCGCGTCAATTTCTATTCGCGCTGGGGCATCGTCGCCATCTTCGCGATCTACTACGCGCCCTACGTCTACATGTTCACGTCCTCGGCCATGAAGAACATGGATCCCTCGCTGGAAGAGGCGGCCGCGATCTCCGGCGTGTCGACGTTCAAGACCATCTTCCAGATCACCCTGCCGCTGATCCTGCCCGCCATCATCGCGGGCACCATGCTGGCCTTCGTGGTGATGCTGGGCATCTACGGCATTCCGGCCGTGCTCGGCACGCCGGCCAGGATCAGCGTGCTGACGACCTATATCTACGAACTGATCTCCAGCGCCCCGCCGCATTTCAGCAAGGCCGCCGCGACGTCGGTGATCCTGATCGCCGTGACGGCGCTGGCGGTGCTCGCGCAGCAGCGCGTGCTCAGGGACAAGTCCTTCGTCACCGTGGCGGGCAAGGCGTTCCGGCCGCGCGTGATCGACCTCGGGCGCTGGAAATACCTGACGCTGGCGCTGTCGGCGGCCTACCTGCTGGTGGCGGTGGTGCTGCCCACCATCGCGCTGCTGATGGGGTCGTTCCGCAACTTCCTGTATATCCCGGACCTGGCGGCGATCTTCGATACGTCGATGTACTCGCTCAACCACTTCCGCCGCCTGTTCTCGAACAGCCTCACCATGGTGTCGCTCGGCAACACGCTGAAGATCGGCGTGATCACGGCGCTGGTGGGCGGCGCGGTGTCGTTCGCGATCGCCTATACGGTCTACCGCACGCGGCTGGCGCTGCGCGGCCTGATCGACGTGATCTCGACTTTGCCGGTGGCGATTCCCGGCCTGGTGATCGGCGTGGCGTACATCTGGGCCTGGATCAACCTGCCGGGCGGCATCTACGGTTCGGTCTGGATCCTGGCCCTGGCCTTCGTGGCGCGCTTCATCCCGGACACGGTCAAGTCGCTGTCGACCTCGCTGCTGCAAGTGCACCGCGAACTGGAAGAGGCGTCGCTGATCTGCGGCCGGGGGCGCCTGTACACCATACGCAAGATCATCCTGCCCCTCATCTCGCCGGGGCTGGTCGCGTCCATGAGCCTGCTGTTCATCCTGTCGATCCGCGAACTGGGCTCCTCGCTGTTCCTGTATTCGAGCAGAAGTCTGCCGATGTCCGTCCTGCTGGTGAATCTGTACGAAGGAGGGGATTTCGGCGTTACCGCGGCATTCAGCGTCGTGCAGACGCTGATCCTGGTGGCGGTCGTGCTGTTCACCACCTGGCTGAGCCGCAAAACGAGCATCGCAAACAAACTATAGGAGACAAGCATGAAGGCACATCGAATCGCCGGGACCCTGGCGGCCGCGCTGGCCGCGCTGGCCGTCTGCGCATCGCAGCCCGCCCGCGCCGAGGACGCGGCCCGGCTGCAGGCGGCGCGCGCCGAAGGCAAGCTGGTCCTTTACACCGCCAACCAGCTCGAATCCGAGCAGGACCTGGTGGCGCACTTCAACGAGAAGTACCCCGACATCAAGGTCGAGATCGTGCGCGCGCCGGGCAGCCGCCTGGCGACGCGGATCCAGACCGAGGTCGCGGCGGGCAAGCTCGCGGCGGACGTCATCGACATGTCCGACCGGGGGCTGGCGGCGAACTTCCAGCAGGTGTTCGCGGACTACGCCCCGCCCAATGCCGACCAGTATCCGGAGCGCACGCGCACCATGGCCAATCTGTGGCCCAAGACATCGTGGGGCTTCGTCATCGCGTACAACGCGGCCGCGGGCGTCAAGCCGCCCGCCTCTTGGCGCGACCTGGCCGACACGCAGTATTCGGGCAAGGTCGGCGTGGTGGTGGCGAATTCCGGCGGATCGACCTGGACGCGGGCGATGTTCGGGCGGCAGGTGGTGGGCGAGGACTACTGGAAGGCGCTGGCGGCGAACCATCCCTTCCTGTATCCCAGCGGCGCGCCGGCGGCCAGCGGCATCGTGCGCGGCGAGGTGCTGCTCGGCGGCGTCCAGTCCAACGCCGTCATTCCCATGATCCGCTCGGGCGCGCCGCTGAAGGTGGTGTACCCCACCGAAGGCATCCCCATCACGACTTCGGTGGCGGGCATTCCCAAGACCAGCCCGCATCCCAACGCCGCGCGGGTGTTCATGGACTGGGCCATGTCGGCCGAAGGGCAGACCGCCTGGGTGCGCAACGGCGGAGGCTTCTCGGTCATGAAGGGCGCGCCGCTGCCCGAGGGCGCGACCCCGCAGACCAAGCTGTGGATTCCCGATCCGGCGCAGTTCGTCTCGCTGCGCGGCGAATGGATCGAGGAATGGAACCGCATCTTCGGCGTGAAGTGAGGACGAGATGTCTGCCGAACTGGTCATCACCCGCCTGTCCAAGACCTACCCCAAGGTGAGCGCGCCGGCGATCGACGATGTGAGCATCACGATCCCGGCGGGCGAGATCCTGGCCTTGCTGGGCCCGTCCGGCTGCGGCAAGACCACCACCCTGCGTTCGGTGGCCGGGCTCGAACATCCGACCGGCGGCACCATCCGCATCGGCGGCAGGCTGGTGGCCGACCCCGCCAACGACGTGTTCGTGCCGCCCCAGCACCGCAACCTGGGCATGGTCTTCCAGTCCTATGCGGTGTGGCCGCACATGACGGTGCGCCAGAACGTCGAATACCCCCTTGCCGGCAAGAAGTTCAAGGCCGCGCAGATGCGCGGGCTGGCGGCGGAGGCGCTCGAGCTGGTCGGGCTGCAGGCCTATGCCGACCGGCCGGTGGTGGCGCTCAGCGGCGGGCAGATGCAGCGGGTGGCGCTGGCGCGCAGCCTGGCCTACAAGCCGGCGCTGCTGCTGCTGGACGAGCCCCTGTCCAACCTGGACGCCAAGCTGCGCATCAAGTTGCGCGACGACCTGCGGCGGATCATCAAGGACGCCAACGTCACGGCGCTGTACGTCACGCACGACCAGGCCGAGGCGGTGGTGATCGGCGACCGCATCGGCGTCATGAAGGACGGCGCGCTGCTGCAGATCGGCACGCCGCTGGAACTCTACAACGCGCCGGCCAACGCCTTCATCGCCAATTTCACGGGTGCGGCCTCGGTGCTGCATGCGCGGGTGGAGCGCGCCGGCCGCGAGTGCGCCGCCGTCAAGATCGACGGCAGCGACATTCCGGTCATGATCCTGCCCGGCTCCGATCCGCGCGTGGCCGGCGTCGAGCGGGTGCAGGTGTCGATCCGGCCGGAGAACGTGCATATCCAGGCGGGCGGCGTCCAGGCGGCGAACGACGCCATGACCGCCCGAGTGGACGGCGTGCAATACCAGGGCACGCAAACCCTGTACTCGCTGGACCTGTACGGCCAGCACATCGACGTCGTCGAGCTCGGCACGCAGCCCCGCTTCCGGCAAGGCGATGTCGTGGCCGTACGCCTGCCGGCCGAAGGTTCTTCCGTCTTCACCCACTAGAGAAGCCTCTTCCATGAAGATCACCGATATCGAAACCATCCCCATCCAGATGCCCTTGCCCAAGACGTTCCGGGGCAGCCACTATTTCATGACGCATCGCTGCACCATCATCACGCGCGTCCACACCGACGAGGGCATCGTGGGGGAGTGCTACAACGGCGACGAATACGAGACGCAGGGCGAGGTGCTCAAGATCATCCACGAAGAGATCAAGCCCCAGGTCCTGGGCATGGACATCTTCGGCCTGGAGCGCATCTGGCAGGCCATGCTCGGCCCCACCTACAACATCCTGCGCGACCGCAAGCTGGCCACCAATGCCCAGGCCTGCGTGGACAGCGCCGTGCTCGACGCCTGGGGCAAGAGCCTGGGCCAGCCGCTGTACAAGCTGTGGGGCGGCTACCGCGACGAGCTGCCGGTGGTGGCGATCGCCGGCTATTACGAAGAAGGCAAGAAGCTGGCCGACTTCGGCACCGAGATGGAACAGCTCAAGGCGCGCGGCCTGGGGGGCTGCAAGTTCAAGGTCGGCGGCCGCAGTCCGGAAGAGGACGCCGAGCGCGTGCGGGTGGCGCGCCAGGCGGTGGGCGAGGACTTCATCCTGACGGTGGACGCCAACCAGGGCTACACCCAGCGCGACGCCATCCGCTTCGGCGAGCGGGTGAAGGACTGCGACATCCGCTGGTTCGAGGAACCGTGCCGCTGGTACAACGACCGTTCGTCGATGGCGCTGGTGCGCCAGATCACCGGCATCCCGGTGGCCGCCGGACAGAGCGAGTATCACCGCGGCGGCTGCCGCGACCTGTTCATCGACCGCGCCGTCGACGTCTGCAATTTCGACGCGAGCTGGAGCGGCGGCCCGACCGAATGGCGGCGGGTGGCCGCCATGGCGCAGGCCTTCGAAGTGGAGATGGGCCATCACGAAGAACCGCAGGTCTCGGCCCACCTGCTGGCCTCGATTCCCCACGGCACCATGATGGAGGTCTTCCATCCCGACCGCGACCCCCTGTTCTACAGCCTGGTGGAGAACCGCAATCCGTTCCGCGACGGTTTCTACAAGGTGCCGGACGACCCGGGCTGGGGACTGAAGCTGGACGAGAAAACCATCGCCAAATACCGCGTCGATTGAACGCATCTAGGATACGCAAGGCAGGAACATGAAGATCGAAAAGATAGTCGCCCACCCCATCTCCTTCGACCTGGGGACGGAATTCTGGATGTCGCGCGAGCCGTATCGCACCGCGTCGTCGATCCTGGTGCAGGTGTTCACCGACGAGGGCGTGGTGGGCCTGGGCCAGATCCACGGCCGCCCCATGAAAGAGATCGTCGACATCCTGGGGGTGATCGAGCAACTGGTGGCCGGCATGGACGCCCTGGCCAGCGAGTCGATCTGGGGCCGGATCTTCGCGCTGACCACCACGCGCGCCGGCGCCGAACTGGATCGCGACAAGGGCCAGCCTCACTTCGGCGCGGGCAAGCGGCCGCAGATCCTGGCGGCGCTGGCCGGCATCGACATCGCGTTGTGGGACATCAAGGGCAAGGCGCTGGGGCTGCCCGTGTGGCGCCTGCTGGGCGGCGACAGCAACCGGACCCATGCCTATGCCAGCGGCGGCTACTACGAGAAAGGCGAATCGCCGCTCAAGGTGGTGGAGGAAATGGCCTCGTACGTCGAGATGGGCTACACCGCCGTGAAGATGAAATGCGGCGGCGCCGACCTGGAGACGGACATCGCCCGCATCTCGGGCGTGCGCAAGGCGGTGGGCGACGGGGTCAAGCTCATGATCGACGCCAACCTGGGCTATTCCCTGGCCGACGCCACGCGCGCCATCCAGGCGTTCGAGGAATACGACATCTTCTGGTTCGAGGAGCCGCTGCAGTGGCACGACAGTATCCGCGGCCTGGGCAAGCTGGCCGGCCGCACGCGGGTGCCCATCGCCGGCGGGGAAAGCCAGATGACCGCCTGGGAGACGCGCGACCTGGTGGACCTTTGCGATATCCGCTACATGCAGTTCGACGCCACGCGCTTCGGCGGCATCACCGAACTGATACGCGTGGCCAATTACTGTCGTGTCCACGATGTCGCGTTCGTGCCGCACCATGATCCGCAGATCCACGGCCATGTCGTGTGCGCGCTGGAGAACGGCTTCGGCGTCGAGACCTTCCCCAACGTGCGGCGCGATCCCCTCTGGGACACGCTTTTCTCGCTGAAGCCCGAGATCCGCGACAGCACGCTGTTCCTGAACGAGGAGCCGGGGCTGGGATTCGATATCGACTGGGACGTCGCGAAGCGGCACGCCGCCTGACCCGGAGGATTACAGGAACCTTAAAGAGAACGGGGTCCTGGGAGGAAGGCGCCGCAAGGTATGCGGCGCCTCCTTCGCCCGAACTTCTTGCATTGCGATGTAAGTTTTATAGCGCCCGATCCGAATCGCGCGGGGCGGCGCATGCCTTCCCGTTCCGGGGCCGCGCGGCGCCGGCCGGGAACGGCCCATGCTGACCGCCACGATCCCCGAGGCCCTGCCGCGGGCTCCGCCGGGCGGCGGAGCGCGCCATCGGCCGATTTCCAATGGACCGGGCTCTCCCATGGACACCTCCGCCTCCTGCACCCTTTCGTTCGATGGTAAAACGCTGACGGGGCCTGCCGGCCAGCCGCTGCCGGATTTCCTGGACAGCCATGGCGTCGGACTGCCGCACGTGTGCTACCACCCTTCCCTGGGTCCGCTGCAAACCTGCGACACCTGCTGGGTCATGGTCGACGGCGAGCGGGTGCGGGCCTGTACGGTGCGGGCCGGGGACGGCATGCGCATCTCGAGCGTGGAGGAAGGCGCGCGGGCGGCCCGCGAGGAAGGCATGGACCGGCTGCTGGCCAAGCACGAACTGTACTGCACGGTCTGCGAGAACAACACCGGGGACTGCACGCTGCACAATACCGTGGCGCAGATGAGCATGCCGATCCAGCGCTACAAGTTCGAGCGCAAGCCCTATGTCAAGGACCACAGCAACCCTTTCTATACCTACGATCCCGACCAATGCATTCTGTGCGGCCGCTGTGTCGAGGCCTGCCAGAACGTGGAGGTCAACGAGACGCTCAGCATCGATTTCGGCATGGAGCATCCGCGCGTGCTCTGGGACGGCGGCGAGCGCATAGACGGCTCGAGCTGCGTCAGTTGCGGGCATTGCGTCACCGTGTGTCCCTGCAATGCCCTGCTGGAAAAGAGCATGCAGCCGGATGCCGGGCCGTTCACGGCCATGCCGCATTCGCTCAAGCGCCCGATGATCGAGCTCGTGAAGACGCTGGAGAACACCATAGGCGCGCCGCCCATTACCAAGATCTCGGTCATGGACATGCGCTGGCGCCAGCCGGAGATCAAACGCACCAAGACAGTCTGTACCTATTGCGGCGTGGGCTGCTCGTTCGAGATGTGGACACGGGATCGCCATATCCTGAAGGTGCAGCCCGTGGTGCAGGCGCCCGTCAACGGCATTTCGACCTGCGTCAAGGGCAAGTTCGGCTGGGATTTCGTCAACAGCGAAGAGCGGCTGACGACGCCGCTGATCCGCGAGAACGGCAGGTTCCGCGAAGCCGGCTGGGACGAGGCGCTGGACCTGGTGGCGCGGCGCCTGCTGGACCTGCGCGAGCGGCACGGTCCGGACAGCATCGGTTTCATCGGCTCGAGCAAGGCCAGCAACGAAGAAGCCTACCTGACGCAGAAGATCGCGCGCCTGATCGTGGGCACCAACAGCGTCGACAACTCGTCGCGCTATTGCCAGAACCCGGCCACCAAAGGGCTGTTCCGTACCGTGGGCTACGGCGGCGACGCCGGTACGATCGCGGACATCGAGCAGGCCGAGCTGGTCGTCATCGTGGGCAGCAATACGGCCGAGAATCATCCGGTCATCGCCTCGCGGATCAAGGCCGCGCAAAAGCTGCGCGGGCAAAAGCTGATCGTCGCGGACACGCGCCGCCACGAAATGGCCGAGCGCGCCGACATCTTCCTGCGTCCCAGGGCGAGCACGGACCTGGTCTGGGCCTCGGCGCTGGCGCGCTACCAGTTCGACCACGGGCTGGAGGATGCGCGGTTCCTGGCCCGCCACGTCCAGGGCGTCGACGAATACCGGCGCTCGCTGGAGCCGTTCACGCTGGAGTTCGCCGAGCAGGCGACGGGCATACCGCGGCAGCAGTTGATCGAGGCCGCCGAAGCGATCGCCCGCGCGGGCAGCGTCTGCCTGCTGTGGGCCATGGGCGTGACGCAGCACAGCCACGGCTCCGATACCAGCACGGCCCTGTCCAACCTGATGCTGGTGACCGGCAACTACGGCAGGCCCGGCACCGGCGGCTATCCCATGCGCGGCCATAACAATGTGCAGGGGGCCAGCGACTTCGGATGCCTGAAGAATATGTACCCGGGCTACGAGAAAGTCACCGATGATGCCGTGCGCGCCAAATGGGCGCGGGCCTGGGGCGTGGACAAGGAAAAGCTGTCGGCGCATGCGGGCGAGGACAATTTCCTGATGGTCCAGCATGCCCACGAAGGCAAGGTCAAGGCCATGTACGTGATCGGCGAGGAAACGGCCTTCTCGGACGCCGACGCCGGCAATGTGCACGAGGCCTTTGCCGGACTGGAGTTCATGGTGGTGCAGGACATCTTCTTCAGCCGCACGGCGCAGTTCGCCGATGTCGTGCTGCCGGGCTGTCCCAGCGTCGAGAAGGATGGGACTTTCGTGAATACGGAGCGCCGCATCCAGCGCTTCCACGAGGTCATGCCGCCGCTCGGCGACAGCCGGCCGGACTGGCGCATACTCACCGACCTGGCCGCGCGCATGGGCCACGACTGGGGCTACACGCACCCCTCCCAGATCATGGATGAAGTCGCCGGCATCGCCGAGATATTCGCCGGGGTCAGCTACGAACGCCTCGAAGGCTGGAAATCGCTGGTGTGGCCGGTGGCCGCCGACGGCACCGATACGCCACTGCTCTATACCGACGGCTTCCACATGCCCGGGGGCAAGGCGGTGCTGTATCCGCTGCGGTGGCAGCCTCCGGCCGAGGCGGTCGACCAGGAATACGACCTGATGCTGGACAACGGCCGCATGCTCGAACATTTCCAGGCGACCAACCAGACCGGCAGGGTGCCGGGGATACGCAGAGAGGTCCCCGACTGGTTCGTCGAGGTGAGTCCGGAGCTGGCCGCCGAGCGCGGCCTTGAACAGGGGAGCTGGGTGCGGCTGACCTCGCGGCGCGGCGCGGTCGAGGTGCGGGCGCTGGTCACGGACCGGGTGCGCGGCCGCACGCTGTTCCTGCCCATCCACCTCGGCAAGGACGGCGTCAACAGAATGACCGGCGAACACCACGATCCCGACGTCGACACGCCGGCCTACAAGGAGACCGCCGTCAGGCTCGAGCTGCTGCCGCGCGGCAAGGGCGAGCTTCCGCTGCCCGCCGGCAACTTCCGCAACGGCCGGCGCACTCCCAACGACGGCGTGCAGGCGCAGGCCAAGTGGGCGCGCGCCGACTATGCTCCCGCCACCGAGCGGGAGGTTCATCCGGAGAGACTCTAATGGCCGCACCCATCGGACACCAGGTGAAGACGCCGAAGATCGGCCCCGACGCCCACGACGAACTGGAAACGTTGCTCCAGGGACTGCACGAGCACGGCATATTGCGATTCGCCAACGACGTGGTGCGCACGCATCCGCAGATCGCCAAGGTGGTGGTCGACGGCCTCAACCGGGAGGGTTCGCTCAACGCCATCCAGAATCTCTCGATACTGGCGATGGCGCTGTCGCGGATTCCTCCGGCGCAGTTCTACAAGGTGGTTTTCGCGCTGAAGGACGGCCTGGACTGCATCGCCGCCCATGCGCCGGCGGACGGCCACGGGGAGGCGCCCGGGGTCGGGGGGGCTTACCGGATGCTGCACGACGAATCGCTGTGGCGGTCGGTACGGCCGCTGATCGAAGGCCTGAAGGTCTTCGCCCGGGGCCTGGACCGCGAGGTTGACAAGCCGATCTCGGACTTCACGGGCAAGCCGAGCCGCGCATGACCCCGCGCCGCCCGGCGGGGCGGCGCGGAACCGGCGCGCCGGGCAGGCCCCCCGGCGTGCCCGGACCGACGTCAGGCCGGCAGCTTCAGGGCATTGGTCAGGTCGCCCATGGGCTTCTGGCCGTTCTTCTTCATGGTGTCGTCGCGCAGCTTCAGGCCTTCGAGCATCGGCAGGTCGAACAGGCGCGTGGCCAGGCGCACGATCGAGCCGGTGTCGTAGACCGTGTGGTCCACCGTGCCCTTCCTGGCGAAGGGCGATACGACGATGGTGGGAATCCGCGTGCCGGGGCCCCAGCGGTCGCCCTTGGGGGGCGCCACGTGATCCCACCAGCCGCCGTTTTCGTCGACGGTGATGACGACCACCATGTTCTCCCACTGCGGGCTTTTGCGCAGGCTGTCAACGATGTGGGCGATGTGGCGGTCGCCCGAATCGACGTCGGCGTAACCGGCGTGCATGTTGAGGTTGCCTTGCGGTTTGTAGAACGTGAGCGGGGGCAGCTTGCCGGCTTCCAGGTCGGCCAGGAACGCGTTGGTCGAGGACAGGTCGCCCAGGCCGCCGTCGCGCAGGTGCCTGGCGCGCGCGTCCGTTCCCGGGGCCAGGTCTTCGAAGTAGTTGAAGGCCTGGTGGTGCGCCTGGAAGTTGGGCGAGGACGGGAAGCCCGTGCTGGCGGTCGAATCGATCGCGGCCTGCCAGCCGCCGGCGTACCAGGCCCAGTCCAGGCCCTTGGCGGACATCAGCGTGCCGATGTGCTGGTGCTTCTGCGGCACCATGGTCTGCGGGCTGGTGGCGTCGGCCAGGTCGGGATTGGTCCCGTCGCGCGAGAACGACGGCCAGTACGGGGGCGCCATCGTGTTCACGCCGTAGCCGTCGGGCGTGAGCGCGCTGGCGCCGAAGATCGGCGCGCCGGTCAGGCAGCTGTCCGGCGACGCGTCGGCCGGCTTCAGGCGCGGATCGGTCGGATCGTCGCTCTCCAGGGTCGCGACCTGCGTCTTGGCGGGCGAGGTGTCGACGTCCGGGTAGAACGGCGGGCGCGCGGCCACCAGGTACTGGTGGTTCAGGAAGGAGCCGCCGAAGGCGCCCTGGAAGAAGTTGTCGCAGAGCACGAATTCCTCGGCGATCTTCCACAGGCGCAGATTGTAGGCCGAGTCGCCGTAGTAGCCCATGACCAGGCCGCCCGAGTCGGCCCAGGCGGCGAAGCGGTCGTTCTTGCCGCCGTTGATCTGCATCTGGTTCTGGTAGAACACGTGCCACAGGTCGCGCGTGACGACGCCCTGCGGCAGGTTCTCGCCTTGCGGGCCGCGCAGCGCGAAGGGCTGGGGCGGCAGGTCGTTCATGTAGGCGTCGCCCTCGGCCACCTGGTAGTCGACGTGGTTGACCGTCTGCAGGGTGGGCACCATGCCGCCCCAGACCGGCGGCAGTTTCGCCAGTTCCGTGCCATCGCGGTCGAACTGCATGACTTCGGCCGCGCTCAGCGACGACAGGGGCTTCTCGACCCCCGGGAAATTGGCGAACAGATTGTTGAAGCTGCGATTCTCGGCGAAGATGACCACCATGGTTTTGACGTTCTTGCGCAGCGAGGACGTCAGCTGTTCGTCGGTCTGCGGCGTGCCCGACGAACCGCTGTCGTCGTCATCGTCGTCGTCCGAACAGCCGGCCAGGGCGCCCATGGTGGCGGCGCTGGCGCCCAGCGCGGCGATACCGGTCAGGAATCCGCGGCGAGTGGCGCGCACGCCGGCCACGGGATGCGAAGACTCCCCGGATACCTCGTCGGTATCCTTCTCTTTGTCATTCATTTGAATCAACCTCGGTCAGGAAGCGTGGCGAACTTGCGTGGCGCCACCGGGCTGCCGCGCGGGAGGCGGCAGGGTAATCGGCTGACGAGGTTAGAGAAGCAAGGTTGAGCGCTTGTGTCAGAATGCTTGCGCGAAGCTGTACGGAAGCTTGAAGCCGGCTGAACGCGGACGCGGCGCCGCGCGGCGCGGCGGCACGCGGGCGAGGTCAGCCGCGGCGGGATTCGGGGCGCGAGGCCCCGGCGCCATCGCCATCGAGCAAGGCCAGCACGGGACGCAGCATGCCTTCGAACAATTCGCGCTGGGGGCGTACGCGGGCCATGACGCGAATGCCGAGCAGCGTGGCCAGCAGCAGGCGCGCAAGGTCCTGCGGGGAGTGGGCCCCCGCGATGGCGCCTTCGCGCTGGCCGGCTGCAACGCAGCGCAGGAAGAATGACTCGACGCCGCCCAGGATCCCGTCGATCGTGCGCTGGAATTCAGGGTCGCCGGGCGCGGCCTCGAGCGCGGCGTTGACCATCATGCATCCCTTGCACAGCGGGTCGCCGAGCGACCGGTCGACGATCTCCCGGAAAAAGGCGACGATGGCCGCGCGCGGCGGCATCCGCCCTTCGAGGCGGGCGATCCGTTCGCCGAAACTGCGCTCGACATAGCGGGCGAGCGCGCGCAGATACAGCGCGCGCTTGTCGCCGAAAGCGTTGTACAGGCTGGCCACCGTGATGCCCATGCCATCGGCGAGGTCGCGCACCGAAGAGGCCTCGTAGCCGTGGGTCCAGAAACACTGGATGGCGGCTTCGAGCGCCGAGTCTTCGTCGAATTCCCTTGGGCGTGCCATGTCTTTGTCGGTCCCCCGCGATGCTCCCGGGCATTGCCGTGGCGCGCGTTCCCGCGTATTCTATATCGACCGTTCTAAAATCCGCGCCCGCGGCGTCCGCCATGATCAGATTCTATTTCCACCCCACGCCCAACCCCGCGAAAGTCGCGCTTTTTCTCGAGGAAGCCGCCCTGCCCTACGAGGTGGTGCCGATCGATACGAGCAAGGGCGCCCAGCATACGCCGGAGTTCCGCGCCATCAATCCCAACGGCAAGGTGCCCGCCATCGTCGACACCGACGGACCCGGCGGTCCGGCCACGGTATTCGATTCGAGCGCCATCCTGCTGTATCTCGGGGACAAGACCGGGCGCTTCGTGGGCCGGCCGCAGGACCGGCCCGAACTGCTGTCCTGGCTCATGTTCATCGGCACCGGCCTGGGGCCGTTTTCCGGGCAGGCGGTGCACTTCCAATATGCGGCGCCCGACAGTCCCTATGCCCTGAACCGCTACCGGCGCGAGGCGCAGCGGCACTACCAGGTGCTGGAGCGTCGCATGGCCGGGCGCGAGCATATCGTTGGCGAGGACTACACCATCGTGGACATGTCCGCCTGGGGCTGGCTGGATCGCGCCTCGCGCGTCTTCAAGGGCGAGGAGCAGCCCCTGGCCGCCTATCCGAACCTGCAGCGCTGGTTCTCCCGGATCGACAACCGCCCGGCGGCGGCGCGCGCGCGCCGGGTCGGCAGCGATCACGAGTTCAAGAAAGTGAACGACGAGGAAACCCGTCGCGCGCTGTTTCCCTCCAACTATCCGCCGGCGGGCGATTGAACGCGGCGCCGGCAAGAGGCCGGCCGCATCCCCGGCGTTTCCGGCAAGGCCCCCTGACATGCATCTCGACGGCAAGCGCATCCTGATTACCGGCGGCACCAGCGGCATCGGTCTGGAGACCGCGCGCGCCCTGGTGGCCAAGGGAGCCCGGGTCTTCGTGACCGGGCGCCGCGCGGACATGCTGGCCTCGGCGCTGGAATCGCTGCGCGCGGACGGCCGGCAGGCGCATGGCGCGGTCGCGGACGTGGGCACCGACGGCGGTCGCGCGGCCACGCTGGACGGCTGCCTGCGTGCATTCGGCGGCCTCGACATCCTGATCAACAATGCGGGCGGCGTGCGGGCCGGACGGCTGGAAGAGACGACCGAAGCCGAGATCCGCGCGATGATGGAAGTGGACCTGGTCGCCCCGATCCTGCTGGCGCGCGCGGCCTTGCCGGAATTGCGCAAGAGCGGCGATGGCCTGGTGGTCAATGTGGCGTCGGGCATCGCCCTGGTCGGCATGCCGTTCTATGCCACCTATGCGGCGGTCAAGGCCGGGCTGGCGCATTTCGGCGAAGCGCTGCGACGGGAAATGCTGGGCGAAGGCGTGAGCGTGCTCACGGTGTATCCGGGCGCCACCGACACGCCCATGATGTCCACATCCCGGGCGGGTCCCGACCTGGGCTTCGTGAAGGAGCCGGCGTCGGCGGTCGCGCTGGCCATCGTGGAGGGCATCGGGTCGGGCGCGCTGGAGGTGGTGCGCGGCGGCGAGGCGCGCGCCAAGATGGTCGCGCTCAACCGGGAAGACCCGGCGGCGCTGGACCGGCGTTTCCAAGGCCTCAAGCCCGCGCTGGCCGAGGCGGTGCGCGATCACTCCGCGCTTTGACGCAACGGGCCGCGCCCCGCGCCCCTAGCCATTGACCAGCACGGGCCGCTCGCGGTAACGGTCGGCGAACATCCGGGACAGGTTCTCGATCTTGGGCAGGTCGTTGATCACGATGTACATGCTGTCCGGATGGTGCGCCAGGTAATCCTGGTGGTAGGATTCCGCCGGATAGAAGCCCTTGAGATTTTCCACCGTGGTGGCCAGCGGCCGCGCATAGGCGCCCGAACGGTCAAGCTGGGCAATATAGGCCTGCGCGATCTTGCGCTGTTCGCCGGTGGCGGCGAAGACCGTGGACCGGTACTGCGTGCCGACGTCGGGTCCTTGCCGGTCGCGCTGGGTTGGGTCGTGGGCCACCGAAAAATAGATCTGCAGCAATTGGCCGTAGGTGACCCGGGAGGGATCGTAGGTCACCTGCACCGACTCGGCATGGCCGGTATTACCCATGCCGACTTGCTCGTAATGCGCGGTCCCGGCCCCGCCGCCGGCATAGCCGGATACCGCCTGGCTCACGCCCTTGACGTGTTGGAACACGGCCTGCACGCCCCAGAAGCAGCCGCCGGCGAAGACCGCGGTCTCGTTGCGGGACGGCGCCGCGGCTTCGTCCACGGCGGGCGGGGCAATGGCGACGGCCTGTTCGGCGGCCCGCGTCTGGCCGGCGGCGAGGAACATCGTGGCCGCGGCCAGCGCCGCGGCGCTGGCCAGCATGGACCTGGACGCAAAGCGCCGGAAAGCGGGAGAATCGGATCGGAGAGCGCGAGTCATGGTTGCATCCTGTCATCGGGGAACGCTGGCTCAGGCCTGCGCGGGATGGAAGGTCATGGCCACGCCGTTCATGCAATAGCGCAGGCCGGTGGGCTTGGGGCCGTCGTCGAAGACGTGTCCCAGATGGCCGCCGCAGCGGCCGCAATGGATTGCCGTACGCAGCATGCCGAAACCGGTGTCGGAGGTCTCGCCGACCGCGGCCGGCAGCGGCTGGTAGAAACTGGGCCAGCCCGTGCCGCTGTCGAACTTCGTTTCGGAGGCGAACAGGTCCTGCGCGCAGCCTGCGCAGGCGAAGGTCCCCTTGCGATGCTCGTTGTTCAACGGGCTGGAAAAAGGCCGCTCGGTGCCTTCGCGGCGCAGCACTTGGTACTGCGCCGGGGTGAGCAGGCGGCGCCATTGCTCGTCGGTATGGCTGACGGCAAAGGACGCGGTGCCGGATGCTGCCGCGGCGTTGAGCCGGACAGCGGCCAGGCTGAACAGGCCGGCGGTAAGCAGGCTGCCCTGTCCCAGGAAATGTCTGCGGGTGTGTCGCATGGTGTCGCTCCGGTCGATGGAAGAAACCGCGCCGGCGTACATTGCGATGCGCCGGCGGACGGATGCCTATTTCTTCATGTCGTCCCTGGACATGGAATTATGGTCCATGGCGTCGTGCTTCATGCCGTTCTTCGACATGGAATCCTTGGACATGCCGTCATGCGATTTACCCTTCTTCGACATGGAGCCCTTGGACATGCCACTGTGCCCGGCATCGCCCTTGGCCATGGAATCCTTGCCCATGCCATCGTGCTTCATGCCGCTCTTGGACGCCGAGCTGTTAGGCATGCCGTCGTGTTTCATCGTGTCCTTGGACATCGAGTCGGCGGCGTAGGCGCCTGCGCTGCCCACGGCAAGGCACATGGCGAATGCGGTAGCGGTCAGAATCTTCATGGGGTACTCCTCGTTCACGTCGTGATGGAAGCGCGGCGCGCCGCGCGGGAAAAAACAGGTCCTCAGCTACCTCCGAACCAGTTGTAGCCCTGGTCTTCCCAGTAGCCGCCCGGATAGGCATCGGTCACGAAAATGGCCTGGATATGCTTGGGGTTCTTGTATCCGAGCTTGGTCGGGATGCGCAGCTTCATGGGAAAGCCGTACTCGCGCGGCAAGGGCTGGCCGTCATAGGTCAGCGCCAGCAAAGTCTGGGGGTGCAGCGCGGTGGCCATGTCGATGCTGGTGTAATAGTCGTCGGCGCATTCGAAGCCGACGTACCGGGCCCGGGTATCGGCCCCCACGCGCGCCAGGAAATCCGAGAAACGCACGCCGCCCCAGCGGCCGATGGCGCTCCAGCCTTCCACGCAGATATGCCGCGTGATCTGGTCGACCTGCGCCATGGCGCGCAATTCCTCCAGACGCCAGGCGCGGGCGTCGGCGACCTTGCCGGTCACTTCCAGGCGGTAGTCCGACTCGGAGACCGCGGGCGCTTCGTCCACGCCATAGAACGCGTTGAAGGGGAACGGGCGGGTGATCATGGATGCCGGATAGGTGGGGGCCATGGCCCGCGGATCGAAGATCCATCCCTGCACCTTGTCGTTGAAACGGGACACGGCCGACAGCGCGGTTTCGACATGGCGATCGTCGCTCAGGTCGCAGCCCGACAGCATCGCCAGGCCGCCCAGGCTCAGCGTGCGGACCAGGAAGGCGCGCCGCGCGGGCTGTTCGATGCGCGGCGCCAGCAAGGCGCGGGCTTCCTTGAGCACGGCATGGGCATCCATGGGCGAAGCGGCGGACCGTTTGGCGATGCGCATGGCGATTTCTCAGCGGCCCAGGACCATGGCGCGCAGGGTCTTCGGGACCAGGGCGACCATGACCAGGTGAAGTCCGACGAAGCCGGCCAGCAGTGCCATGGCGGCGAAATGGATGCGCCGCGCTGTCTCGTAGCCGCCGAGCAATTCGCGCAGCGCGCCGAACTGGACGGATTTCCAGAGCACCAGGCCCGACGCTACGAGCACCGCGATGTCGAGCATGACGAACAGATAGGCCGCCCGTTGCACCTGGTTGTAGCGGTGCGCGTCCTGGTGCGAGAGATGGCCGCGCAACGCCGTCCAGGCATCGCGCAGCACCCCGGCCGGAGATACGGGGAAGAATCGCCGGAACAGCCGGCCGCTGGAGATATTGAGCAGGAGATACAGCATGCCGTTGGCGGCCAGTAGCCACATGCCGGCGAAGTGCCATTGCAACGCGCCGCCCAGCCAGCCTCCCAGGGTCACAGTGTCGGGAAATTCGAAGTCGTAGAGAGGCGAGGCGTTGTAGATGCGCCAGCCGCTGGCCGCCATGACGACGACCGCCAGGGCATTGAGCCAGTGCGTCAGGCGCAGCCAGCCGGGATGGACGGCGTGGTCCCGCGGCACGGCGGGGACGGAGCGGGAGGCGTCGGCGGCGGGGATCATCGAGGTTCCGAAGTCGTATGCGTCGGGGGCATTGTCATGGCCACCCGGTCCCCAAGTCCTCACGCAAACTTAAAATAAATGTGATAACTCCCGCCCGCGCGATGGGCGAGAATAACGCCGCACCTTATTCCGGGAAAACGCCACATGGACAGGCCCAGGCGCGTCCTGATCGTCGAGGACGACGCGCACATCGCCGAACTGCTGCGCATGCACCTGCGCGACGAAGGCTATGCGGTCGAGCACGCGTCCGACGGCACGGACGGCCTGCGCATGCTCGAGGAAGGCGACTGGGACGCTCTGGTGCTCGACCTGATGCTGCCCGGCGTGGACGGGCTGGAGATCTGCAAACGGGCGCGCGCCATGACGCGCTACACGCCGATCATCATCACCAGCGCGCGCTCCAGCGAAGTGCACCGCATCCTGGGGTTGGAGCTGGGCGCCGACGACTACCTGGCCAAGCCGTTCTCCATGCTCGAACTGGTCGCGCGCGTCAAGGCGCTGCTGCGGCGCTCCGACGCGCTGGCGCGCAACGCGCGCATGGAAGCCGGCCTGCTGGTGCGCCAGGGCGTCTCCATCGATCCGATGGCGCGCGAGGCCCGGCTGGAAGGCGCGCCGCTGGACCTGACGCCGCGCGAGTTCGACCTGCTGTATTTCTTCGCGCGCCATCCCGGGCAGGTGTTCTCGCGGCTGGAACTGCTCAACGAAGTCTGGGGCTACCAGCACGACGGCTACGAACACACGGTGAATACGCATATCAACCGCCTGCGCGCCAAGATCGAGCCGGACCCGGCCGAGCCGCGGCGGATCCTGACCGTCTGGGGACGAGGCTACAAGTTCGCCGCGGGGGAGCCCGCGCCATGAGCAGATTGACGCTCACGCAGCGGCTGTCGATCGTCTTCGCCGTGCTGCTGCTGGCCTGCAGCGGCGCCTCGGTATGGCTGCAGATCGACGCCAGCGCCCGCCACGAGCAGGAAGTCGTGCAGCGATTGTCGCTCGGCCTGGCCGGCCACATCGCGCGCACCGCGCAGTTGATGGATGCCGACGGCTGGCGTCCGGACGCCGTGCGCGACCTGTTCGGCATGCTGATGGCGGTCAATCCGTCGGTGGAGCTGTACCTGTTGTCCAACGAGGGCCGCATCGTCGGCAACGCGGCGCCCGACGGCCGGCTCAGGCGCGACCGCGTCGACCTCGAGCCGGTGCGCCGCCTGCTGGCCGGCGCGCCCCTGCCCGTGCTGGGCGACGATCCGCGCAATGCTGAAATCCGCAAAGTGTTCAGCGCGGCCCCGGTGCGCATCAAGGGCCGGGACGCGGGCTATGTCTACGTCGTCCTGCAGGGCGAGGCGCGCGACGAGCTGGCCGCCCGCCTGTCCGCGAGTTCGGCCTTGCAGACCACGCTGTGGGCAATGGCTATCGTCGCCCTCTTCGGCCTGATCATGGGCCTGATCGCTTTCCGGCTGATCACGCGGCCGCTGCGGGCGCTGACGCAGACCGTGCGCAGCTTCGACGGCAATGGCGAGCTGGCGGCGTCGCTCGCGGCGGAACCGGCCGAGGAGCCCCGCGGCGACGAGATCGCCGTGCTGCGCGCGGCCTTCGCGCAGATGGGCCGGCGGATCGCCGAGCAATGGCGCGAGCTGACGCAGCAGGACCAGCAGCGTCGCGACCTGATCGCCAATATCTCGCACGACTTGCGCACGCCCCTGACTTCGCTGCACGGCTATCTCGAGACGCTGAGGGTCAAGGACGACACGCTGGACGCGGCCGAACGCCGCCGCTACCTGGATATCGCGCTCGCCCAGAGCCGCAAGGTCGGACGCCTGGCGCAGGAGCTGTTCGAGCTGGCGCGGCTGGAGTCCGGGCTGGTGCATCCGGACATCGAGCCCTTTGCCCTGCCCGACCTGGTGCAGGACGTGGCGCAGAAGTTCGAGCTGGCCGCGGAGGCACGCGCGCAGCGGCTGGCCATGGATATCCCGCAGGCCGTTCCCGCCGTGCGGGCCGACCTGGGCATGATCGAACGCGTGCTGACCAATCTGCTGGACAACGCCATCCGCCATAATCCGCCGGGCACCCAGGTCGCGATCCGGGTCTCGACCGCGCCCGGCAAGGTGAACATCGAGGTCAGCGATACGGGGCCGGGCATCCCGGCCGAGATGCGCGACGGCCTGTTCGCGCGCGCCCCGGCGCTGCGGCATCGCGGCCGCGAAAGCGGCGGGCTGGGCCTGGTGATCGTGCAGCGCATCCTGCAGTTGCACGGTAGCGAGATCCGGCTGGTCGACGAACCGGGCGCGGGCGCGGTTTTCCGGTTTGCGTTGGCGGCCGCCTGAGCAACCGTCTTGCGAGTCAAGCGCTATGCCTAGTCGAGTCCCAGGTTGTGCCATGTTTGGCGATGGCATTGAGCATGGTCAGCAGCTTGCGCATGCAGGCCACCAGGGCGACCTTCTTGCGTT
>Ga0180221_1000269_pt1 | contig 55033 bp, 65 predicted proteins | sample eDN5th37CKraftMG_FD_151339 | JGI IMG/M metagenome (GOLD analysis project Ga0180221, IMG submission 151339) | Enriched Miracle-Growth compost microbial communities from Emeryville, California, USA - eDNA 5th pass 37_C Kraft MG (version 2) (version 2) ... | reverse complement strand
GGCCGGCAGGCTTGGCGGGCAGATCGTGCGCGGCATATTGGGCGGATTGTTCAAGGGCCGATGACGGCGCGGTGATCCTCCGCCACGGCCACTTTCGCCAGGCCCCTTCTACTGCGCCACCTTATGCTCTCGCCGCTGTGCTCCGCGCGTTTCATGCTTTCTGCGTTGACCTGAAAGCGCCGCTTGTCTAGGCGTTCAGCCGTTGGAGACGTGGGTGAGTGGCTGAAACCAGCGGTTTGCTAAAACGCTTTAGGGTCTTCGGCAGTTTTCTTGAAATGCGCGGAAATGCTGGGGTTTTGGGCTGGTTTGGGGCTTAGAACCGCTGGTTCTGTGCCTCCTTTTGTGCCACCCCGTGCATTGCCGCCATTTTTTCGGCCGGGGTCAGGAAGGCCAGATATTCTTCCGTGGTCTTGATCGAGGCGTGACCCATGATCTGCTGCAGCTCATAGATGCTGCCGCGCTGCTCGCGCAGATAAATCACCGCAAAAAGGTGCCGCAGATCGTGGAAACGGAAAGGGGTGAACGGCTCCACCTCCATTTTCGGGCCGCCATTGTGACCGATCGCCTGTGCCGCTTTTTGTACCGCCTTTGACGTCCGGCGGTTGGTGGCGCTCCATTGGCTCGCGACGTTTTTGAAACGCTCTCCTTCACCACGCCAGAAGACCCATGGTTTACGGAGGAATTGGGGTTGGCGGTCGATGATGGCGAGGGCCTTCGCGGTTAGCGGTACGGCGCGCGCGCGGCGGCCCTTGGTGCGCGTTAGCGTCATCGACATGCGTTGCCGGTCGATCTGGGCATGGGTCAGCCCGGCTATCTCCTCCTGCCGCGCGCCGGTTTCCAGCGCCAGCTCGGCCATGTCCGTAAAGCGGGTGGCCATGGCGAAGATGCGGGCCATGCTGGCCGCGTCCGGCAGCGCGATCGGATCGCGACGTTCCTTCAGGCGGCGGCGGTCGAACGCGTAAGCCGGGTTGGCGGAGATCCATCCTTCCGCGATCGCGTAATCAAGGACGCTGCTGAGCGCGGTCAGATCGCGACGGATGGTGGCGTTGCTGACGCCGGCGCGTGCGCGATCGCGAACGATCCGCTTCAGAAGCGCATCATCGATCTGCTGGATGTCGAGCGGATCGAGCCAGGGCCGCAGCTGACCGATGCTGACGCCGTAGCGTTTTATGGTGGCGGGCCGCGCGCCGGAACGCTGTATCCACGGCAGCCAGCCGACGAAGGCTTCCTTCCAGCTGGTCGGAGGCGCTTCGCCGTAGATGATCTGGTTCTGGATCGCCTCGCGGCGCGCCTTCAGGCGCCGTTCCGCGACTGCTTCAGAGCGAGTTCGTAGGCTTTCTCGATATTCGATGCCGGCGACCTTGAAACGCGCCCAGCAGATGCCGCCCCGCCGGTAGATGTTTTTGGCCACGGCCCCCGCCCCTTCACCTCGGTCGCGCGCGCGAGTCGGCGCAGCGCCGCAATATCATAAGTCCACCGGCCGAACATTTTCGCCGCCCCCGGTATAAGGCCACGCGCGGCCTTTTCCTGCAGGACGCGCCGCCCCAGTCCGGTGATGGCGGCCGCCTCCGCCGTGCGGCACCGCTCCGGAGCAACCGGATCAGGCGATCGGGCCATTTCAGCGCTGCTCTCCCCCGGCGCGCGCATCACATGCCGGATTTTCGTTCGCCGCCTTTGGCCGGGGCGGTATCCAGAAGGTGGGCGCGTATGGCAGGCGGGGTGCCTGTTTGTCCCAGACGAGCCACATATAATCGACTTTTCCGCCGGAAAAGGCGCGCTTGCCGAGATGCTCGATCCTGTCACCCGGCGGCATCGAGGGCCGTTCGCCGAGGATGTAGATCGAGGGCGGAAAATCGGTGAACAGGCGGACGCGACCGGCGCTGGCGAGCCATTTGACGGGCAGGAGAGCCGCGACCTTGTGGGTGGCGATCGCGAGCGCCTTGCGGACGAACCGTTCGGCCAGGCCGCGCACGAGCTGGCCATTCTGGCAGCTGAAGGGCGGGTTCATGATGATCGACAGCGGGTGCCAGTGCTCGAGCAGGAGCATCTGATCTCCGAGGAAATCGTGCTCGTTGAGGAAGAGCGCGCTGTCGGTGCGCCGGAATTTGTCGGTGCCGAACGCCATGAGGCCGCGATCGGCGAGCACTGTCGGGATGGTGCAGGACCCGCACGCCGGATCGATATAATGGACGTGAAGCTCGAGGGTGACGAAGTCACAGAGGCGCTCGGTCACCCATGGTTGTTCGACGTAGAAGTCCCATGGGTGTCGATCGCCGCCGGCGGGCGGAGCGGAGAGTTCGGCGTTCATCGGCCGACATCCCCGAAGCCGCATGGATCGAATGTGCGCTGACCGTCTTCCTCCATGCAAATATCGACGTGCAGGCTATTCGGATGCGAGGGATCGAGTTCAGAGGCGCTGTACGCCCTCTCCATCCATTTTTCAGCCGCCCATCGGGTGCCGAATTTGGCGACGTCGCACTCGCCCTGATATCCGGCGTTTTCTACGACCACATACTGAATGCCCATCACAGCGCTCCTGTGGCGACGCCGCCCAGCGTGAAGGAGGGGTCGGCGCGGTGGAGGGGGGTGTTGCTCACGAGGCGTGCGCCGGCGCGCGCGGCGGCGAGGCGCTCCTCAAAGCTCTTGGGGCGCGCGGCTTCGGCGCGGCGCGCGGCGGCGAGTTCGGCGAGGAGGATTTCCTTCGCGCGATCGGCGCCATGCTCGCGGCAAAGCGCGCGGTAGCGGTAAATGTTCGCGGCGCCGGCCGGGAGCCATTTGGCTTTGCGTGCCGCCTTCAGCGCCGCCGGCGATCGGCCGCCGCGATCGGGCGGTGGCAGGTGCTCGCCCTTGGCCGAGAGCTCGGCGGCGAGCTGATCCCGAATGCGGTAAGCGCTGGATTTGCCGATTGCGAGCTCGTTGGCTGCACGGGCCACCGGTTCGCGCGCGAGGAGCCGCCGGCGCAGCTCGGCAACGAGATCCGGCGGAATGAAGCTTACCGAGTCACGAATGACGCGCCGGCGGCCGGCGGCGTCACAGCCGGGCAGCGTCTGCCCTTTGCGCGCGAGACGGCGGACCAGCCTGGAACGGATGCGCAGGCATTGGCTGTGGCTGATGCCGGTCTTCTCCGAGATTTTCGCTGATCCGTATCCCTGCAGGAACAGGGCCTCGGCTTCGCGCTTGAGTGCGGGGGAGTGCTTGCGCCCCGAATAGGTTTCGCCGCCACCATGTGCCGGCAGGAGCCGCAATTTTCGCTGGGCTTTCAGATCGGCCTCCAGCCGCCGGCGGTGATGGCTGATGCAACTGGCGCTGATGCCCATCTGCCGCTGAATTTCGACGTGGCGGGTGCCGGCGAGAAGCATTTCGCGCAGGCGCTGGACGTCGCGGGCGAGAAGGCCGCCGGCATCGTCGCGCTTCGCCGGGGTGCGACCGGCTGCGACGCATTCGGCGTAGGTGATGGCGTTGGTCGCCGTCGATTCGCAGACGCCGAACTCGCGCCCGATCCGGGCATAGCTCCAGCCCTGCCGGCGAAGATCGAGGGCGCGCCGCATGTCCTTGCCCTCGAGCGGCGGCCGGCGCCCGGCAGGAACAGCCAGGGGATACTTCATGCCGCGTTTGATGGCCTGCTGCCGGATCGCCAGGATATTACGCGACGGCAGGAGGGCCGCGCAGGCCTCGGCGCCCTGCACGGGATAGGTGCGCTCGAGGATATCGACCTCGGCCGCAGTCCAGCGGCGCTTCGGGTTGATCTCGACTGCAAGGCCCAAGCCAAAGGCGATCTGCGCGATCGCGGCACGGCTGCGATCGGGAAGCGCCTCGACGCACCCATCGATGCCTCGTTTCGGGTAGATTTCACGGACGAGCGCCTTTTCGTCCTCCGTCCATCGTTTGCCACGCATCATGGCCGTTTCCTTCCTGAACCGGGTTTTCGGCCGAGGCGTTTGAGGCCCAGCTCACTCGCGGCGGCGCGGATGGCGCATTTGGTGCGCCGGGGAAGGGCGGGCGCGCAGAGGCGCGTGCCGCCGGTGGGATAGAGGCGGGCGAGGAGACGGACCTCCTCCCCCGTCCATTCGGGGGCGAAGCCGGGCATCAGAAGGGCACCTCGTCCTCAGCCGCGCGGCGGTAGCGGACAATGCCGTGGGTCGCGATCGTGATCTCGAAAGTCGGTTCGAGCACGAAGAGGGGGCATCCCGGATTGGCAGCCGAGAGCCGCCGGGCCTCGCGCTCGGCCGCTTCCTGTGTAATGTGCTGAAAGCGCGGTGGCGTCTTGCCTTCGGGTGACCAGACGACGCAGAAAACCGGCTCCTGTTCCAACTCGGACCGGCCTTTTGCTGCGCGCTGATCGGCGAGTTTTTCGCCAAGGCGGCGCACGTCATCATAACGGTAGAGAAGGACGTTATCGCCCGCCTCGAATTTCAGCCGGTCGCTAGAGAGCAGGCTTGTGATGACGAGCGGTGCCGCGAGCTTCAGCGCTTCCCTGACGTCTTCCATGTCGTTCGCAACGATGTGGTGGCGGGCGTGAAAATGGTTGGCGAGCGCGTGATGCGTTCGCGTGTCATACATGTCATCTTCCGCTGCGCCGAAGAGGATGGTGGCGGGCATCAGGCTTCTCCTGCTCTTTTGCGCGCGGCGCGGAGCCAGTTGTGGAGCGCGCCGGCAATGCCGCTGGTGCTGGTCGAGCGTATGCCGGCGATCTTGACGCCGCAGCCGTCCGAGCGGTTGTTAATGGTGGCGCCGACGCTGTCGTGAAGCGCCAGAGCGAGGTTCTCCATCACGTCGCGCCGGCGGCGGTGCCAATCGCTTATGTCCTTGGCGGCCGAGTAAGGGCCGACCTCGGCATCGGCCCGTTCGAGCGCGTCGCGGACGTGGTCGATCAGGGGCTGAAGGCGGCGCATCAGGCCAGCCCCAGCGCGGCGGCGTAGGTTTCGAGGAGGGCGTTCGCCTCGTCGCGCGTGTGCTTTTCCATGCGGCGCAGCTTGACGATCTGGCGCATCGTCTTGCCGTCGAAGCCCTGCGATTTCGCCTCGGCGTAGACGTCGCGGATGTCGTCGGCGAGGCTGCTCTTCTCCTCCTCGAGGCGCTCGATGCGTTCGATGAAGAGGCGCAGCTGATCGGCTGCAACGATGTCGGGCATGCTGTTTCCTTTCGTTAAAGTTGGGCGTGGAGGGCGGTGAGCTCGGCGATCAGGACGCCGAGCTGGTCACGGGTCAGCGCGGTCATCAGCGCGTCGGGTTCGAAGGCCGGATCGTCGGCTTGCGGGCGGAAGAGGAGCACGGCGCCGCCGGCCTCGGCGGCCGGCCAGGCGGTGAGGCGCAGGCCGGTGTGGACGAAGGTGCGCCACGGCTCGCTATCGCCGGCGGTGAAGCGGCCGTAGCCCTCCGCGTCGACCAGGAGGGGCGCGATCACAGCAGCACCACCGCGATGAGGGCCACGAGGACGCTCGACACGAAGCCGACCGTCAGGCCGTCAAAAAAGGCGTGCGGGTGGGCCGGTCCGGCGTCGCGGCGAGCGGGGGCGGTGCGGACGGCAAGCGGCGGCTTGCACGCGCGGCAGCGGCACCATTCGTCGTGGATGGTGCCGGCGCCCCGGCCGGGCAGTCCTTCTTTGGGCATCACCGCCTCCCGCCCCGGGCGAGGTCCTGCTCGCAGCGCGTGCAGAGCGTCGGGTCCTCGGCCGACCAGCTGGTGTCGTCCCCTGCGCGATCGGGCTGGACGGTCCATTCGTCCCAGCCGCAGCGCCGGCAGAGGCGCGGATGCTGCTCGGGCGGCAGGGAGGCGAGCTGGACGTAGACGTCGGCGCTGAACGGGAAGGCGCGCGGTATGTCGAGATCGTGGACGCGCTTCATCACCGTGCCCGTCTGCTCGAAGAAGCGGAGGTTCTCCTCGCAGTCGGCGCGATGCTCGGGGCGGTGCCAGAAGGGGCGCGCGGCCTGCTCGATGGTGAGGCCGGCGGCTTCGCGGCGCAGGCGCAGATAGTCCCACGGCCGGATCGGATCGGGCCGGAACAACTCGGGTGCGCGCGCGGCGGTGGCGTGACGCATGGTCAGTCTCCTTGAGGATGGCGCGGACGGGGCCGCGACGGGAACGGGGCGATGAACATCAGGCCGCGCCCCTCGGCTCGCCGCCGGGGCGGCGGAAAATCCAGCAATGCACCGATTTGCCGGTGCGGCTGTTGACGGAGCCGACGCCTACGAAGGGCCGGCTTTTCGAGGTTTTCAGGTGACGGAGGAGATCGGTGTGGGCCGGGATCGTCAGCCGCCGATCGGCGCAGCGCTGCTCGAACTCGCCCAGGCGGACGGCTATCAGGCCGGGATCGCGGTGGTGATTGATCGGGTGGCTGCTGTCGGCGCCCTCCAACTCCTCGAGGAAATCATAGCGCTCCCAGAACAGCGCTACGTCGGGATGCTCGGCCGAGACGGCGAGCTGGCGCTGGCAGGCCATGTCGCGGATCAGCTGCGCGGTTTGCGCGTGCTGCTCGCGGGTCAGGCTGGGGAGGATCAGGCGGAGCGCATCGAGGAAGGCGAGCAGCTGGCCGTGGGTTTTGGCGAGACGGTTGGTGCGGATCTCGGGCAGGCCCAGCAGGGCATGTTCGTAACGGCCGAACGCCTGGCGAAAGCAGGTGAGGATATCGGCTTCGCGGCGGACGGCGTGGATGATGAAGCCCGACACCTTCTCGATCGGCCATTGTTCTAGGCGCTGGGCGGCTTCCTTGGTGTCGTCGGACCAGCCGGTCATGTCGAAGCCGAGTGACATGATCCGCTCGAGGATCGCGCGGCTGGCGCTGACTGGCTCGTTCTGCTCGATGACGATCGCGCCGCGAAAGGGCGGCTCGAACGTCTCCATGCCGCCATTCTTGACGCCGCGCGAGCGGACAGACCGGCCGTTATAGGCGGTCTTCAGCTCCTCCCATTCGAACTTGCGGGCGTGGCTCGCCTCGTCGCGGCGATCGCCCTCGATCAGGACGACGGGGAGGTTGCCCACCTTGCCGAGGTTGCGCGCGATCGCCGCCGGCGTGGCCTTGGCGGGGTCAAAGCCCTCGTAATTTTCGCGGCCGAAAAGCTTCCAGAGGAACTCGACAAGTGTGGTCTTCCCGGTGCCGGGGAGGCCGAACATTTCGAGGAATGGGAAGCTTTTTTGATCGCGGCGAACCTGCTCGGCGAACAGGCTGGCGAACCAGAAAGTGAGGACGACGATCCCTTTCGCCCCGTAGGCGGTCCAGAGATCCGAGAGCCAGCTGGTGTCGAGCGCCTCGGCGTCATAATCGATGTCGAGCAGGCGTTCGGACGTGCCGAGCTTGAGCGCGACGTCACCCAGCTCGAAATAGGCTTCCTCGTTTGGCTTGTAGACGCGGCCCTTGCGGACGGCGATCTCGCCGAAGACGTAGGATTCGCTGTCGCGATCGTAGCCGGTGAAGGCAAGCGGCTGGACGTCAGCGATCCGCGGCGTTTGCCGCTGCATGATGCGATCGAGATGATATTGCGAGCCGGTCCAGATCGCGCCGGTGCCGATTGCGAAGAGGCGTTTTTTGAACTCGGCGGCGGTGGTGAGCGCGGCGGCGGAGAAGGCGCCCTTGGTCGACGGGCGGCCGCGCGAGCTTCCGGCGGGAAAATCGACCTGCAGGAAGTAAGCTGTTTCATCGGTGGCGTCGTCGCGCTGCCGATAGAGGGCACGGAAGGTGACGTTGGCTATCTTCTCGATCCGCAGCGCCTCGCGCGCGGCCTGTTCGCGGATTTCGGCCTCGCGCGCCGGATCGGGCTCCTTGAGCTCCTTGCCGCGCGTGGCCTGTCGGTAGGCGTCGACGCGCTCCTCGACCTCGCCGGCGTCGATCGACGCCCAGTAGGTTTCGGTGCCGAAGGTGAAATGGAAGCTGGCGAGGCGGTGGCGTTCCCAGATCAGGTGGGCCTTGTCTGTCGCGGTCGGCGCAATCAGGACCTCGCCGTTCCACAGATAATCGGCGCGCCGGCCGGCATCGAGGCGATCGCGGATGAGGCAGTCGTTCCAGTCGAGCTTCTGGCCGTCCTCGCCCTCCTCGCGCGTCTGGGCGGCGCCGCAGGTCCAGCCCTCCTCGCGGGCGCGCTTGACATATTCGCGGATGTACCTGGTGCCGGTGCCGCCGAGATCGAGCGCCCAGATCAGCTTCGGTGATTTTTGCGGGGTCGGCCCCTCGGCGATCGCGATGCGGAGCTGGCGCAGCGCGTCCTCGGGGTAGAAATAGGCCGACATGATCGAGACGGCGCGCTGGCCGGCCTGCTCGAGCGCGAGCGCGTCGAAGATGCCTTCGACGATCCAGATGGTGTCGCCGGCGGCGAGCGCGGCGAAGCTGACGTCGGGGCGCTGCCACCACTGGCCTTTCACCGTCTTTCCGGGGCAGAAACGGGCCTTTCGATCGAAGCGGCCGGGCTGGTCGATCAGCCTTTCCCACCATCCGCCGCCGGGGAGCGGGAAGCGGACGGTGGCCGAGACGCGGTTCGTCGTCTGGCAGCGATAGGTTTCCTGCGCGTAGGCGCCGCGCAGGCCGCGCAGATCGAGGCCGCGCGCGTGGGCGAGATAGGCGTCGGCGGCGGCGTTCGGTTCGGCCTCGCTGGCCTGGTAGCGGTTCGACCAGGAGTCGAATATCTCGGGGTAGAGTTCGCGGACCGACCGCTCGTAGCCGCAGCTGTTCTGGCGGCCGCATTTGACGACGCGGGGCGTCACCGCGTGCGTGTAGACCTCGTTCTTCTTGCAGTCGGGGCAGCGGCCGCCCGACAACCAGGTGCCGCCCTTCTTCTTCCACCGGAAATCGGCGTCGAGGCGCTTGAGCACTTCGCTGTGTATGTCTGTGCTCGTCGTCATAAGCGGGTGGCGATCTCTCGGGGCAAGGGGGCGGCGGTCCCGCCGACAGGGCCGGCGGGCGGGGATGTTTCGAAAAGGCGGGGATCAGGCCGGCGTCAGCCGGTGGCGCTGGCGCGCGTCACGTCGTCATTTGCCGGGCGCGGCACCTCCGGGCCGCCGGGATCGTTCGCCGGGCGCGGCGGGCCGGCCGGCCGCGTGTAGACGGGCAGGTCGAGGCCGGGCTTCGGCGTGGCGCTGGGCGCGAGCGTGTGGACGAAGCTGAGCGCGGCCTTCCAGCGATGGCCGCAATCGAAATTTCTGCATTCGTAGAACAGCTCGTCATAAGTCGCGGTGATCGATTTTCGGCTGGCCACTCGTGCGATCCAGTCGCAATGCGGGCAGCGGCTGAAGACATTCCGCACGGTCGGGCGGCCGCGTGTGCGGCCGGAAAGTTTCGGCATCAGGGCAATCCCCCCTCGTTCACGTCGTTCCGGCGCCCCGCGCGCAGGATGGCGAGCGTGTTTGTGAGGGCGTCCATCGCTTCGACGACTTCCTTTTCGGCGATCGCGCGTTCGGCGGTTGAGGCGCCCGGTCTTGTGGCGGCGACGAGGGCGGCGTGCGCCTCCCCGCCTTCCTTGATGACTGTGACGGTCTTGCGCGCCAGTTCCTCGGTGCAGGCGGCGAGCGCGACCGAGTCGGCGCGCAGGCGCAGCGCGTAGCAGGCGAGCAGCGGCGCGCCGTCGCCGCCGGCGGCGGTGTAAGCGGCGTCGAGGGCGAGGGCGGCCTCCATCGTGACGGCGGCGGCGATCTCGATCTCGCTCCACGCGCGCACGGTGCGCTCGGAGCGCCTGGCGTGGCGGGCGACATCGTCCCAGCCGATCACGCCGGCGATCTTGGCGATGGCGGCCTCGAAGCTGAGCGGCGGGCGAAGCTTGGTCATCGCGCGCCGATCCCGATCGCGAGCGTGCCCCACAGCGTCAGGCAGGCGAGGAGGATCAGGATGCGATCCCAGCGGGGCGAGAGGCGGCGGCGGTTCATTCGCCTGCGCCTTCGGTTTCGGCCGCGGGCTGGGGGCTCAATCGCCCCCATAGGATAAACTCCTCAAACTCCGCTGCGCGGTCCACGAAATCTTCGCCCCAAGCCATATTTGCCATCGAGCGCAGCGCCATTTCGAGGCAGGTCTTTCGGATTTCCTGCGCGTAGAAGGCGAATTGTTCGCGCGCCTCATGCGACTTGCGGACGGATGCCTCTATAAGCCTTCGCTGGGCATCGGGGCTACTGATCGGTGAGAATAGAAGTCTCGCGTTCTTCGCCTCGTTGGCGGCCATTTGTCGATAAGTTTCGGCGGCGGCCGCTTTCGCCGCCTCGGTGACGACGGGCGTGAGCGCAGCAGCGAGGGCCCGCGCCGTCTCATCATGAATGAGCTGGCGAACATGCTGCTCGATGGCGACGCTGGCGTTGCTCACAGCGCACCCCGCTGCAAAACCACGTTGCGATCGCAAGAGACGTCAGTTCCTCGCTGCCCTACAGCCGCTGAATGAGCACCATCAGGGAGGTTGCGTGGATAGAGGTCCGGGCGAAGTGCGTGGCGAGACACGCCGGTTGCGGCCTCGGCCTTCAGGACGAACTCTCCAGGGAGATGCTTGCCATGCTTCAGCGCATACGAAACACGCTGTTGTGCCATGCCGGTCTTTCGCTCGAAGCCTGATTGGCTACCAGCCCGATCTACGGCGAGATGAAAGGCTTCTAGGGGGCTCATCATTCACAACGAGATACATCGGATTACAACCATATACAACGCTTTTGTAGCGTCCGACGCTAAAGAATCTTTGTAGCGTCGCCGGGTGGATAGATTGGACGACATAGCAACGTGGGTGCGGCAGAATCGGGAGGACCTTGGTTGGTCAGCCGCTCAGCTGGCCGAGAGAGCGCGTATCCGCGCTCGGGATCGAGGCGACCGGATACAGTTAACGCAACAATCCATCTCTGGGTTGGAGAACGGGCGCCTCAAAAAGAAGCCGTATTGGCTGCGTTACGTCGAAGAGGCCATTGAAGAAGGAGGAAGTGATTACCGGCGAGATGAGGTAACAAGCTTGTCAGCTGCAGATCACGCGCGGGAAATTGATGCAGTCCTCGTTCCTCATTATGGTTCATGGCTTTCGATGGGTGGTGGCACGGTGGTTTCGGAACCGGCTATCCTTGAGTATTTTTCCTTCTCGCGCTCGTGGCTTCGTGGCCGCATCCGAGGGATGCCTGAAGATGTCGTTCTCCTCAATGGTGAAGGAGATTCGATGGAGCCGACGATTCGCGATGGCGATGTGCTACTTGTCGACCGAAGCCAAAGAAATGTGCAGTCGGACAAGATTTATGCGATCGCCGTGGGCGACACCGGAATGGTTAAGCGCCTGCGGAAAGAACGGGGAGGCGGGTACACCATCCTTTCCGACAATTCGCTGGTACCACCTGATCATGCCAACGATGGTGAAATGGAAGTGCTTGGCCGTGTTATTTGGATCGGCCGGTGGAGTTAAAGACTGCCTTGGGGGCAAATAAGGGGGAGGTCATGTCGAAAAAGATCATGGTGGCGATTGCCGCCGTTCTCGTGCTTTGTGGAGCCTGGTATTTCGGCTCGCCCCGATGGACGCTCTATCAGATGCGCTCGGCGGCCGAGGCGAAGAACGCGGACAAGCTGGCGAGCTATATCGATTTTCCCTCGCTGCGGGATTCGCTCAAAAAGCAGATGAAAGCTCAGTTAGCGGCCAAAACGCTCGAGGCGGACGACGGATTTGCGGCCTTGGGCGCTTTGTTCGCAGCCAACATGGTGGACGGCTTGATCGACGGCATGATCACGCCTGACAGTATGCGGCTGATGTTCGATCGTGCGGAAACGGCCGATGCGGGGAAGCAGGTGCAGCGGCCGATGGGCATGGATGCAACCCAGGCGACTTTCGAAAGGACCGGCTTCAGCGCGTTCCGGCTTCACACCGATGGCAAGAAGAACGGCGGTGCGCTCGAGTTTCACCGGGAGGGGCTTGGCTGGAAACTGGCGGCAATCCAGCTGCCTGCCGATGCGCTTGCTGACTGACGGCGGAGGGGCGAGACTGGCGCTGGGGGAACGAGAATGACTGTCGAGTTTGAGGGTTTCGACGTCCAAGTCGGTAGCGTTAATAGTTTGGAACCTAATATATTTTATAGCGCAGTTCGCCTCGCCAACAGCGCTGGAACCAATTTAGGCTACAGGCAAAAGTGGCCTTTAGCTGGTCCAAATGACATAATTTATATACTTGCGAACATGGAGTTTTGGAGAGAGGTTTTGCCGTTTGCTGGCAAAGCGATTGCTGGTGCAATAATTGGCGCGGCTGGACAAGCGCTTTGGGGGCAATTCTTTAAATCTAAACTTACTCGGGACGTCGAGGCACTAACAGATCGGCAGCGGGCGATGATCGCTGCGCTCGATGAGCTTAATAGCCAGATAGCGAAAACGAGCAGATACTGGCAACCTAATTCAGAAATTCGTTTTGGTCTTCCGACCACCATAGGGGCCCATCGTGGCGATGTCGGCTTCACTATTCGTGATTCCGAACGAGATCCTGCCCTCGCTATCATGGCGCTGAATGTGATTGGACCCGATGTGATGGAAGTGGTCGAGGAACGACGGAAATCAAACGACGGTGCAGTCTCCAAGCATGTTATGGGCGATATCAAGATCGAGGAAGATGGTTCAGTTAGTGCAGAACTCAACGTTCACGGTACACCTATTGGGATTATCCGTAAGTCGGTGAGCAAATAATCGGGAGCGAAAAAGACGACTGGAAAGGCCCGTGTTATCGCCTCGGCCATCTTACGGCGAAGCCCTGTCGCAGCTGCTGTTCGCCCAGATCGAGGCCGTTGACGGTGCAGCGGACGACGCGGCGGCCGTAGCGGTCGGTGGGCTGGAAGCCGCGCCGATCGGGGCTGGCGTCGACGACGGCGCAGCGTACCGGCCCCTGTCGAACAAGCCGGCGGAGATTGTCACGGGAAGCGCGGGCGCGTGCGTCGTTACAGTCGGCGCCGCCCTTGGGATAGGGGCGGCAGCGCGGCGCCGAGGTGAAGTCGGGCGCATCGATGCGGGCGAGGCGCATCGCCTTGCCGCCCCGGCAGCGGATGTAATCACCGTCGTGGACGAAGGGCGCGGGGCAGGCGAAGGCGGGCGGCGGAAGAGCGGCTGGCATCAGCCGATGCCTAGCGCATAGAGCAGCAACGTCAACGCGGCGACGGCGAGCACCAGGCGCAAGATGTCGCCGGCGAGCAGGCGGCCGAGCAGGGCCAAGCCGCCGGCTGGGGCGTCGCCGGCGGCGCGATCGGCGGGTTCGCGCAGCACCGGCGGTCAGGCGGCCTTGAGCGTCGGGATCGCGTCGAGCTGATCGCCCAGCTCGCGCGCGGCTTTGTGGAGATCGTAAGCGTGCTGCATGTTGAGCCACATCTCCGCCCGATTGCCGAGCAGCTTCGCGAGACGCAGCGCCATCGGCGGCGTCACCGGCAGCTTTTCGCCCAGGATATCGTACAGCGTCTGGCGCGAGACGCCGAGCAGGCGGGCGATCTCGGCCTTCGGCCGCTCGAGCGCGGGGATAATATCCTCCCGGAGCAGCGCGCCCGGGTGGGCCGGCGCGAGGCCGGCGAGCAGGGGGTTATTCATTGCGTCCTCCTCAATGATAGTCTTCCAGATCGACATCAATCGCACCCTCGTCCCAGCCAAAGGTGATGCGCCAGTTGCCGCTGACTGACACCGCGTAACGCTTCGGTTCGCCGTGCAGGCCGTGGAACTCGAAACCGGGCAGGTCCATATCTTCCGGAACCGTGGCGGCGTTGAGCGCGGCGAGAATGCGGCCGATGCGCTCGGGCTTTTGCACCGACAATTTTCTGGTCTGGCCGGTGGCGGCGAACAGGCGAAGGCCCTTGTTGCGGATGCTCTTGATCATAGGGAATATGTAAGGCAACACCTTACATATGTCAAGCGATACCTTACATGAGTGGACTGACCCATTTTTGGAAACGGGCGGCTTATTATGGACTCCATAATAACGCGCGCAACGCCTATATGGCCGCAAAGAATCGAGGCCCCAAGGTGGATACGAAACAGGATGAAAAGGCGCTGCGCGCGCGCCTTATAGAAGTTTTAAAAGAATGTCAGGCTATTGCAGATCAGCTTAGGGAAGCGCGCGTGGCTATCGCTCTCGACGACGCTATCCTTTGGCTAGGTGGCGATCCTGACGAACTGACGTTAGATAAAGGGTGAGAGATTCACTCATTTCTGGCGAGAGCCGGACATAGACACGCCTGCCGTCGTTCGGATCGGCAATGCGGACGAGCCGGCCCTCGTCGGTCAGAAGCTTGATCCAGCGCAGCCCCGTTGTTGGCGGCACACAGGCGGCGATACACAGGCTGCTAACGCTCACGGGCCGTTCTTCGCGCTCAGCAATGTACAGGTCGAGGAAGATGTCCCAGGCCGCATCGCTGAAATAATCGCCTGGGAAGTGGCGGTCGCGCCGGCGGCGCTCCTCATAGAGGAGCTTGGCGACTTCACCGAGAGAGAGAGGCTCCCGTTCCATCCAGGGCGTGCCCCGGGCGCGAGCAGCAACGCGCCGGCACATGTCGTCGGCCAAGAGCGTCGCGTTCGAAAGCGCCGTCCGGAGCTGATAGAGCACGTCCGTTGTCGATAGCTGTTCCATTTCTGACCCCCTCCGTTATTCCGGATGAGAAACATTAATTCGGTAAAATATTAATTTACCGTCAAAATAGAGGGTTGGCGTCAGGCCCGAGTTTAATGCAGGAATTTCGGCGCTTGCGGTCGATACACTAATGCGCACAAGCGTCGTCTCAAGAGCGGATGGATGAGCCATCCACGATAGTACGGAGGCCTTAAATGGATGAGCCCCCTAAAATTCAAATTTCCAGTTGACATGCCGATGATGCGCACCTAAATATAGGTGCATCGGATGGCCATTGGGGCCGCCGGGCAAGTCCAGAAAGGGACGGCAAAATGACCTATTTTGTTCACGCATCTGATTTCTCGGATATGCAGGACAGCGATTTGATCGCCATCGCGGACAGCCTGGAAGAGGCTCAAGCCGCAGTCTCGGCCGGCGATCCGCAAAAATTTCACACGATCACCGATCAATATGGATGCGGGCACGAATAGGCGCCGCCCGCGTCATTCTGGCCTGCCGCCAAAATCGGCAGGCCGAAATCTTAGGCCATATCCGCGCTAAGGAGGCAAAATGGCGCTCAATCCCAAGCACGACAACATCCATTACCTCGTCGGCCGCCTCTGCGGCGAAATCTATCCCGAGAGCGTCGCCGATATCCCGGCCCACACGACAGGCAAGGCGCTCGCCAACCCGATCGAGGCGATCCCGCTGCTCAAGCTGCCGGATACTGACGCCGTGGCCGAGATCATGGAGACGATGCCCGCCGATCCGCCGAGCTATCCCAACGGCGCGCGGATCGAGCTGCAAGGCGAATTTTGGCTCGGCTATTATCAGCAGCGCGCGGCCAAACGCCGGGCCGCCGCGCTTACCCCCGACGATCTGACCCGCGCAGGACAAGCTCTGTTCGGCGATCGGTGGCAAACCGACCTGGCCGGCGCGCTCCATCTCACCGACTCGGCGCGCATCCGACAGATGCTATCCGGCCGCCGCCCCGTTCCGCCGGGTGTCGCCGCGGAGATCATGGCGCTTCTCCGGCAGAAATCAGCGGAGGCCGCGGCGATGGCGGATGATCTGGAGAGGCGGTGAACGGTGCGATGCGCAATCTACACACGCAAATCCGCCGACGAACGCCTCGATAGCCAACTCGGATCAACGACCCGCCAACGCGAACTATGCGAGGCCTATGTCACAAGCCAATCCGGTCAGGGCTGGCACACGATCCCAACTGCGTATGAGGATATCGGATTTTCTGGCGGGACACTTAAGCGTCCCGCGTTGGCCCGCCTGCTCGCCGACGCGGCGTTGGGCAAGATCGATGTAATATTGGTATACAAGATCGATCGTCTGTCGCGGTCCTTGCGTGATTTCCTTGACATGATCGAAACATTTGAACGGCATGACGTTGTATTTGTAGCAATAACGCAGTCATTCGACACGGGGTCGAGCACCGGGCGGCTGATGCTCAACGTCCTGTTGAGCTTCGCCCAGTTCGAGCGCGAGTTGACAAGTGAGCGTTTGCGTGACTGGCTAGAGGGCGCACGCCAACGAGGCCTGTGGACCGGGCGCGCTCCTTTCGGATATGACTGCACCGACAAGCGACTGACGATCAACGATGAGCAAGCGCGAGCTGTTCGCCTGGCGTTCCGCCATTATCCTCGCGTAAAATCGTCGCGCGCGATCGCTGAAATGTTAAATGCTCGCGGATATCTTAACCGTGATGGTCGGCCATGGATGATGCAGGCCGTCAACGACATGCTGCACAATCGGTTGTACAGAGGTGATCTCGTCCATGACGGGAAGGTGGTAAAGCATCAGGCGTTCGATCCAATCGTCTCGGAAACCGAATTCCGGCGGGCACAAGCTACAATCGCGGAAAGTCCGAGACGAAAAGCTGGCATCCGGGGCAGCTGGATCGGAACGTTGGCCGAGCGAATTTATGGCTCGCGTGGCCAGAAACTCATACATCTGGCCCAGCCTCGTCGGGGCAAAGTATATCGCTACTATGTACCGAGCACGATCCGCTATCGCGTCTACGAACCTCCGCTCGACCGATATCGGGCGGAGGCACTGGAGACGGCGGTTGTCGATAAGATCGAAGAAATTACCGGTGCTACGCTGGCGACCGATAGACATGTCGCGGCCGGCCAGATCAGGCGGCTTTTGCGGCGTATAGATGTGGAGCCAGAGCAGGTGCAGCTTGAATTTAACGCCGGAGGTGTTTTTCGTGCACCGCACGATGCAGAGATTAAGGTGCGGAGTGGCTAACCGCTCGCCCCTCACGCCCCGGGGGTGACCCCGCCGACATAGCAGAAGCCGCCCCGCTATTCTACCGGCCGCCGCCGGCCCCAGCTCCTTAAAATGAGCGTCAGGCCGCCGTTTCCAGTTTGAGCTGCGTCATCAGTCCACGATCGCCGTCGAGGCTGTGCGTGGCTTCGGAGACGAGCCATTTGCGTGACTGGATCGGGTCGGGGAAGCCGGTGAGCGTCGTCGGCGCTTCGGGAAAGATGTCGGGGCGGCCGAGGGCGAGGGCCATCTCCAGCTGGGCGGCGCCGCGCTGGATGCGGTTCCACTCGGCCGAGGCGGCGGCCTTCGCGTCGGCCTCGCTGGCGTAGGTGCGCTTGAGGTGCTTGCGGGTGCCGTCGTCGCCGCCGACTTCCACCGTCTTGCGCTTCGCCGCGTCCTGATCGTGCCAGGAGGCGGAGACGCCGGCGTAGGCGTCGCGCTGCACCTCGCTCATCCGATAGGTATCGCCGTCACCGACGCTGATCGCGATGTTGGCGATCGGCTTGCCGGTCGGCGTCGTGCCCGCCCCGATCGGGGCGAAGATAAGCTTGCCGGCCTTGATGGTGGCTACCGCGTCATAGCGGCGGCCGAGATCGCGCACGAGCGCCATGTCGCTCTGCGCGGTTTGGCCGAGGACCGGTACGGCGATGCCGGCGAGGGCCTCCGCGCAGGCGGGTTTTAGCCCGTTGGCGGCGGCGACTTTGGCGACGATCTCGCCGATCGTGGTGTTGTGATAGGCGTCATCCTTGCGGACGCGGTAGCCGGCGGTGAGATCGGCCGATCGCGCGCGGATCGTGTAGATGTCGGGCGGGCCTTGCAGCGCCACCTCATCAACGATGTATCGCCCCTTATCGATCAGGCCGACGCGCACGTCCTTGCCTTGCCGCCAGCCGAGCTGGACGGTGAGCGCCGCACCCGTCTTCGGCCAGGTAAGGCGCCCGTCGTGATTGGTCACCTCGAGATCGAGCTGATCGGCCTCGCCGCCGCGTTTCTCGGTGAGGCGGAGCGTGAGGAGGCGCGGGGCGATGCGATCGGTGAGGTCTTTGCCATCCAGCGTGACGCGCCAGTCGGCGATATTGGCGAGGCCGCCCATCAATCGTCCCGCTCAAGCTGGAGGTTGAAGTCGATGCGGCGCGGTACGCCGTTGTCGACAAACCAGCCCTGCCGCTCATCGAGCGCGACGATGACGAAATTGCCGAACACGCGGCCGGCGCCGTCGACCAGCGGCCACGCCTCGCCATCGTCGGCCATCGTGCGCAGCGTCTCGAGCGCGGCCTGTCGGCCGGCGATCTCGGGTACGAGCGCGCCGCGCAGATTGATGGTATCGGGGCCGGGACCGACATATTGGCTGGCGGGCCGCGCGCCGAATCGCGGGACCGACGTGTGGCGCCAATCGCTGCGCCGCTCCAACTCGTCGAACAGCGCGGTCGGCAGGTCGAAGACGAAGAGGCCGAGGGCGGCGAGCATCAGGCGTCGTCCGAATAAGAGGAGCGCCGCTCCGCCTGCTGGCGCTGCTCGCGGCGGTCCAGCTCGCGGGCGACGGCCTGGGCGATGGCGCGCGCGTCGTCACCCGGCTGGGCGTAAATGTGGATTTCGTAGCGGGGCGCGGCGGCGGCCGGGGCGGATGCGCTCGGCGCTGCGCCGGCGGCGGCGGGGATCACGGGCACGGCGGCGACGGCGGCGGCGGTGACGCCGGTGGCGATGCCGCGCATCGCGCGGACGGGCAGCTGCGCGCTGCGCGTCAGGCCCTGGGCGAGACCGGCGGACATGAAACCGCCGAGCTGCGCGAACACGCGGCTGGGCGATTTAATGCCGAGCTTGGCCCGGAACCAGCCGACGACTTTATCACCGAGACCCGTGATCGTGTCCCGCACCGCCGCGATTTTGCCGGTGATACCGGAAATAAGGCCGGTGAGCAGGTGAGCGCCCGCCTCCTTGAAGCGCGTCCACAGGCCGGAGATAAAGGCGAGCGCGCTGCTGAAGGCGGCCTTGATCGTATCCCAGTGCTTGTAGATCAGATAGGCGGCTCCGCCGATCGCGGCGGCGATCGCGACGAAGACGAGAACCATCGGGTTGGCGAGCATCATCAGGCCGGCGCGGACCACGCCGCGCGCTAGCATGAGCATACCGACGCGGACGGCACCGAACAGGCCGGGCAGGATACGCAGGATGCGCAGCTTTTCGGCCGCGAAGGCGAGATAGCCCCAGCCCTTGACCACCTGACCGCCGATCAGGCCGAGCGCCCCGAATGAAACTAGCGCGGCTGCGCTGGCGGCGCCGATCGTCGCGATGCCGGCGGTAATTTTCGGAAAGCGCTGGGCCAAGGTGGTAGCGCGTTCGGCGAGTCCGGAGAAACGGTCCATCGCCGCGCTCGCCCAGGGCAGAAGGCCGTTGCCGATGGCGTGCCCGAGTGTCTGCGCGCTTGCGGCGAGGCGGGCGGCCTTGGCGTTGGCATCGTCGAGCCGGCCGGCGAAGTCACGCTCGACCTCGCCATTGGCGCGCAGCGCGTCGGCGCGGATTTGGCGATAGAGGCCGAGGTTCTGGATCAACGGACGCAGCGCGCCCTGGACTTGCATGTCGGAGAAGAGGAAGCTGAGTTTCGACAGGTCGCCCTTCAGCGTTTTATTCGTCAGCTCGGCGATGGCCTCCATCGGCGTCTTGCCTTCGGCCGCCGCCTTTTTCATGGAGGCTGGCAGATCGACGCCGAACTTCGCGAAATTGTCGATCGCCTGCTTGGTGTTGATCTTGGTTAGCAGGTTCTGAATGTTGTTCGCGGCGGTGGAAGCATCGCCGGTGCCCTTGCGCGCGATCTCGAGCGCGGCGGCGAGGTCGGCCACCGCCGGCGCGCCGCGCTGTCCCAGCGCCTGCGCCTGGGCGGTCAGCGCGGGGAAATATTGCGCCATGTCTTTCAGCTCGAACGCGCCGGCCTTCCCAGCAACGGCCATGATATCGAGCACCTTCGACGTCTGATCGATCGGCACCTTCAGGTTGTCGAACGCGGCGAAGCTGGCGGCCGAGAGGTCCGCGATCTCGGCCTTGTAGGCGGTGGCGGCCATGCCGATCGGCTTCAGCATGCGCATCGCGACGCGCGGATCGAGGCCCTTTCCGGCAAGATCGTCAAGGCCCTCGGCGAGCGTGGTGGAGAGCTGGCCTACCTTCGGCCCCAGCGCGTCGAGCTGGCGGCCGAGCGCGGCGCCGGCGGTGCGCGAAAGGTTCACCTTTTGCGCGATATCCGTCATGCGTGACTGGAAATCGCTGGCGCTCTTGCCGGCGGCGAGGAGCGGAAGGCCGGCGGCGGTGCCCGACGCCATCGCGCCGACACTGGCGCTCTGGATGCGCGATCCCAGCGCCTGCGTCTTTTCGAACCGCTCCTGTGTCGCGCGGTTACGCTCGAGCTGGGCCTGCTGATCCTTGAGCTTGCGGGTGGCCTCGTAGACGCGGGTGGCGAGGCGGTCCTCGTGGCGTGCGAGATCGGCGACGTCGACGCCGGCGGCCTCAAGCCTGCGGCCGACCTTGCCGATCTCTTCGGACGTCGTGCCCAGCCGGCGCTCGAGCGCGGTGGACGCTTTCTCAGCGTTGGCGAGCGCGCGGCTCATATTACCGGTGGGACCTTCGGACGCGGCGATCGCGGTCTTCAGCCGATCGACCTCAGCGCGCTCCTTTGCGAGCGCGCGGGTGTCGGCGCCGAGGCGCGCCTCGAGCGTCTTGAGCTTGCCCACCTGCGCCTGGGCGGCGCCGAGCTTCGAGATCTCGGCCTTCGTCTTGGCGATCTCGCCGCTCAGCGCCCTCGATCCGCCGCCGAGCTTGCGCATCGGTGCGGTCAGCCGGTCGAGCGCGGCGAATTTGACGAGGAGCGAGAGGTTGCGATCGGCCACGCGTCAGTCCTCCGTTTGGTGGCGCTCGAGCGCGAGCGCGTGCCAGCGCATCAGCTCGCCCAGCGGCATCGCGGCGCAGACTGCGGGGGTCCAGCCCGCAAAGATGACGAATAAATTCGCCATCACCGGCTCTATTCGGTCGGGAAGAGCGCCGCCTTCTGCGCCTTCGACAGCAAAAAATCGGTAATGATGTCCCCGATCGCCATCAGATCGGGCAGCTCGATCGCGGCGGCTTCGACGGGCGAGATCAGCGGCGTCGCGATCCGGGGAAGCAGCTTCAGCAGCTCGTCGACGTCGACCAGGCCGATCTTGGCGAGCGAGAGGCCGCGCAGATCGCCGGCCACTGGCTTGCGCAGCTGAAGCTCGCCGACTTCCGGCGCATCGCCGACCTTGATCGGCGTCTCGAGCGTGATTTTGCGCAGTTCGGACATGTTCGGGCCTTTCGGGTGGGCGGATCAGGAGAGGAGGAGGGCGGCGCGGATCTCGGCCATCCGGTCGACGCCGTCGATCACGCAGACCAGATTGATGAAGTCGATCTCGACCCAGACCTGACGGTTGACCGACAGCTTGTAATAGCTGCAGGCGGTCTTCACGGCCTGCTTGCTGTCGTCGCCGGCCTTGCTGTCACCGAGATCGATCTCCTCGTGGCGGCCGCGCACGATGACTTCGACCGCGTCGACCGCGCCGGTGCTGTCGGATTGATAGGCGCCGGCGAAACGGATCTGTTCCGAATCGATGGCGTTGGACGCGAAGCCCGAGAAAATGGAGGGTACGATCCCGCCATATTCATGCTCGAAATCGATGGCCTTCAGGCCCTTCGACCATTTGACGGGGCCGAACATGCCGCCGCCCTGATATTCCTCCATATTCATCGAGAGGACGGGGAGCTTGATCGTGGTGGCCTCGCCCACCAGCGGGCCGCCGTTTACCGAAACGAGGAAATTCTTGAGCTTGGAGGGGAGCCCCATGGGTCAGGTCCTTTCGAGGAAAGACGGAAAAGCGGCGGCGATCAGCCCGTGAGGCCGTCGCCGAGGTTGGCGAGATATTTGTCGGTGAGCCGCTGGTTGAGGGTGATGGCCTCGGCCGGCGGGCAAGGCGTGTAATCATAGTCGATGACCAGCTTGCCGGCGGCGAGATCGGTGGAGGCGTTGTTCGCCGGATCGTACCAGGCGTTGGCGTCGATGATCCGCCCTTGCGCCTTCAGGCTGCGGAAATCGGCGTTGATCGTCTCCTCAAGGTCGCGGATCAGGCCCGCGGTGATGGGCTTGTCCACCGCCCAGGCCACGCCGTTTGCGATCGAGTCCATCAGCGCCTGGGCGGTGCGGACGGTGGACTCGAAGGCGTAGAGCGGCTCGTCGGAGGTGGTGCGATTGCCCCAGAAGCGGAAGCCCTCGCGCCTGATCAGCGTCGTCACCGGCGCGGCGTTGAGCAGGCCGGCGTCGTTGTTGGCGCTCTGCAGGTCGAAGAAGACGTCTTTCGACAGGCCGGTGACGCCGTTGACCGCGACGTTCGACAGCGTCTTGTGCCAGCCGGTCTGCTGGTCGATCAGCGCGCGCAGGCCAAGCGCACGGGCGATCGCGTCGCCGCCGGCGGCCGAGAAATCCGGCCAGATCAGCATCAGCTCGCGCGCGCCGAAATTGTCGCGATATGTGATGGCGCCGGCCACGTCGTTCGCCTGGGCGGCGCAATAGGCCATGCCGCGCAGCCGCTGCGCGATCGTCACGAGCGCGGTGGCCACCTCCTGCGTGTCGAGCCCGGGCGCGCCGAGGATGCGGGGGCGGACGCCGAGCTGCGCCTCGGCCGCGAGGAGCGCCTGCATCCCCGAGTAAGCGCCGCCGGCGGACCCGCCTATCACGTTGGTGGTGGTGGCTTCGGCGTCCGCTCCCTCCTCGACACGGACGACGACGATGATCGGCGAGGTCTGGTCGGCGATCGCGGCGAGCGATTTGGCGAGGGTGCCGTCCTCGCCGGCCTTGCCGAGCGCGGTTCGGACATCGGTGACGAGGGCCGGTTTGTTGAGCGGGAAGGTGGTGGCGTCGGCGTCTTCAGCGGTCGCGACCAGGCCGATGACGGCCGAGGCAATCTGCTGGATCGGGCGGGCGCCGGAAAGGATCTCCGAAACGCGGACGCCATGGTCGATGGAATTCACGGGCATGGGCTCTTGCTCCTGTCAGGCCGCGCCCAGGCGCAGCGGTACGGTGAGGCGGGTGAAGCTGTTGGCGGCGGGCCGATCGGTGCGCGCGCCCTCGATCGTCACGACGAAGGCGCCGGACGCCTCGCCGGGATCGATGCCGACGCGGGTAAGGCGGATGCGGGGTTCCCAGCGTTTGAGGGCGATCGCGGTCGCGGCGTAGATTCGCAGCTTGGTGGCCGCATTGAAGGGAGCGTCGATCAGGTCGAACAGCGCCGAGCCGAAATCGCGGCGCATCACGCGCGTGCCGATCGGGGTGGAGAGGATTTTGCCGATCGACTGGGCGAGATGCGCGTCGCCATCGAGGGCGCGGCCGGTGCCGGCATCCATCCCGATCACGCGAGCACCGCCCAGTCAATCAGCTGCGCACAGCCCCAGCCGGCGAGCATCGTCGCGGCAAGAACAGCCCACGCCGCCGCAATCACGGCGAGCGCGTGGCGCAGACAGGTGGAAAAGGCAGGGGCAGGCCGCATCGCGGCGCATGGTGGCGCGCGATGCGTCCAGGCGCGCGGTCATCGCGTCTTGGAACCGGGCTTTAGGACGCGGCGGTAATCAGGCGAGCTGCTGGGTGCGGAAGGCGGTGACGACCGGGGAGAGCCACGAGCGGAGGCCGACCTTGCTCGACACGGTGACGTCCTGCGTCGAGATGTCGATCGCCGACCCCGATGGCTCGCCATCGACAAAGCAGCGCACCGTCCGCTTGCCGCCTTCTATTCGGCTCTCGATACGGAGTGTGAAGTCCTGCCCCGTCGGCCGCGTGCCGAAATTGGCGATGTAATCGGGCGTGCTTCCTTTGTTGAGGCTGATGGTACCATTGTAAGCGATCTGGATGTAATAGCTGTCGTCCAGATCATTGAAGCTGAAGGCGATGTAGCCCGGCCAATAATCACCGCTGCTCCATTCGGCGTTCCAGGCGAAATCGACCTCGATTGCAAACTGTTCGCCGCCCGCATCGCGATAGAGCACCTCGTTCTGGCGGTGCTTGACGCTGCCGAGAATGCCGGCCGATGCCTGAAAGCTCCCCGGCGTCGTCTCGTGCCATCCGTTCTCACCGTCGAGGCTGGTCAGGTCGGCGGCGAAATCGTCCTCGAAGACGACCAGGTCGGCAGCCGTGGGCGTGGCGTTCACCGTCTCGAACGTGTGGCTCCCCCATGCGTTCGTCATCACCGTCCGCCGGTTGAGGACGTGCCCAACGTCGTCGGCGGTAATGAGATAGGTGGCTTCCGTTGCGCCGTCGATGTCGGCGTCGGTGTCGGACCAGAACCACTGATGCGAAACCGTCTCCGCGCCGTGGATGCGCGTGTCGTTGACGCCGATCGTCTCATCGACTTCCAGTGAGCCGGTGAGCGTCGCGGCGCCCGCATAATAAGGCGGCGTTACCCCGGCAATGTAGCTGAGCGCAGCTTGCAGCTTGGGCGCGTCCGCGTCGATCGCCGACTGATCAGTTTTCAGCCCCCAGGCACCAGAGGAGCCGGGCCGACTGACGTCGTTGAAATAGAAGAGGATCGAGTCGTCACCGATACGGCGCTTCAATTCGGCCAGCCACACGCCAGTCCAATATTTGATGCGCGGATCGGCCGCGACTTTGCCGGGGATGGTCGCATCCGAACCAGATGTGTTGGCGGTGACGTGCATCCCGCCCTCATACATCACATAATCCAGGCCGTTGCTCGCGGCGAGCGCGGCGACATTCGCCGCCCACTGGACCGGCTCGTCGATTGTCGGCCAGACGTCGGCAAAGACGTCCTCGGCCGACGCGGCGCTATCGATCATGAGGAAGTAGGGCGCGGTGGAGAGCGCGTCCGTCGCCGCGAGCGCGCCGAGGCCGAGCATCGTCGTAAGATCGTCCGTATTTCCGTTCTGCCAGGCGAGCACGCGGACCAGCCGATCCTCCGCTCCCTCCCACTCGGCCGCTACCAGCCCCATCACCTCCGCATGACGAGTGGCGTGCGCGGTAACAACCTTCGTCCAGTCGTCACCGGTGATCCCATGGGCGTTGGCATAGCGGAGCGCCGCCCCATAGCTGTTGAGGCGGGTGTTCCAGACCTCGTTGCCGAGCTCGACGTGCCATTTGCAGTTCCCCGGAAGATGGGCGCGCATATAGGCAGCCATCGCGCTGACATAAGCGTCCTCAACATCCCACGGAACGCAATTCCAAAGATATTCGTAGCCGGCGAGCGTCGCCAATTCGGCCATGTCTTCCCAACACACGCCATCGAATTTACCCGTTTTACTATCGACCAGATCGCCCGGCAGCATTCGATTGGCGAGCGTCTGCGTCTGTTCGGTGTTGAGGTTGGTGTTCTGCCAGTCCATCGTGCGCGCGCCGGCGAATTGGGAGGCCCAGGCGATGTAGGCCGGGTCGAATGTCGTGCCGGAATCGTTGCCGACCTCCACGCATTTGAGATTGCGGGGCGGATCGGCATTGAAGGCCGCCGCATCCGCCGGATCATCAAGGGTGAAATCAACGTGCGCGAAGGCGTCTTCGCCCGCACGATCGACCCACGTGAGAGGACAGGTGATTTCATGGTCGCCAAGCGTGTTCGCGCCCGCCGCAGCGCCACCAATGGAAACCCTCGCACCCGAGCCCCCTTCCCACGTAAACTTCACCGTGGCGGGCGCGATCGGCATCATCAGCATTTTGTAGATGTTCGTCGCGCCGGACGCCGCCGGAACGACGGCTTCAGGCTCCCCCTTGCTGGTGACGGCCACGCTCGCGCCCTCCCCCTGCGCCGCCCAGGGCGCATCCTGCGACTGGAGAAGGTCGTTGTAGATTTTCGGCCCCGAATAATAGGTCGATCGGCCGAGATTGACGGCGAAGCGCGCCGCCCCGGGCTCGCCCGGATCGGCGGCCTCGCTGACGGCGACGGTGAAGGCGCGATCGGCGGTGGCGCCGTGGGCGTCGGTGACGCGCGCGGTGAAGCTGTATTCGCCCGGATCGAGCAGCGCGCCGGCGGCGGCGCCGGTTTCGGCATCGATCTCGCCGGCGATCGGCAGCGCGCCGGCGGCGAGGGTGAAGCTGTAGGGCGGGTGGCCGCCGGTAGCGGTGAGCTCGAGCGACCAGGCGGCGCCGCTGACGCCGCCAGCCGCCGCGCCAGCGAGCGCGAGCGGGACGTCGCCGGCCGCGATCGTCACGGTGACATCGAAATCGGTGACGTTGCCGGCGGTATCGACCGCGCGCAGCGCGCAGACGTAGCTGTCCTTTTCAGGATCGTAGGCTTGCGCCGCCATCGAGAGCCGCGCGTTGGCGAGGGTGAAGGCGGCGGCATCCGCGCCGCCCATCTTGAGCCAGACGACGGGCTGATCGGCCACGAGCGTCGTCGCGAAGGCCGCGTTGGCGGCGATCGTGGTTTCGGTCTCCGAGAGGATGGCGGGCGGGGTGCGATCGGGGCCGGCCGATCCGGCCGCCGTCGCGTCGATTTCGAAAATGCGGATGCCATGCTGAAGGAGGATCATTCGGGCTCTCCCGAGGTGTCGGTGCCGGCCCTGACGAGGCCGTGCTTGTGGTGGGCGAGGCTGATGCCGGCGGCGGTGGCGTCCTCGCTGACGGTGAGCGCACCGGTGATCGAGACGTCGCCCTCGATCGTCAGGCCGGCGGGCGCGACCAGGCGCGCGGCGGCGCCGGCGGGCAGGATCGCCTCGAGCGCATGCGCCTCCGGATCGTAGGCGAGGACCGCGCCGTCCGAATATTCGATCAGCTCGCGCGCGCTGTCGCCGGCCGGCGGATGGGCGGCCGAGGCGATGCCGCGCAGCGCGATGCCGGCGGCGATCTCGCCCTCGGCGCAGATCAGGAGGACCTGCTCGCCGGCCGATGGCGGCGACCAGCTGCGCGTCGCGCCGGCGCGCGCCTCGATCCAGCGGATCGGCCCGGTGACGAGATCGCCGGCGCGAACGGTGCAGCGCGCGGCCGCGAGATCGACCGACTCGATCGAGCCGAAGCGGATCAGATCGCCGAGATCGCGACGCGCATCCGCCATCAGGCTTCAGGCTCGCTCTCGGGCTCCGACGCCTTGATGACGCCCAGCTCGATCTTTGCCGCCACGCCGAGCGCGACCTTCGCAACCCGCGCGGCGGTAGCCTCGGGGGCATAAGCGCCGGCGTCGTCGAGACAGGCGTTGACATCGCGCTTGTGGATGATGTCTCCCTCAATAAAAGAGACGGCCACCGTCCTCTTATCCTTGTCGAATTTTCCGATAGTCGTTTGCATGTGAAGTCCTTTTCAGACGCCGCGCGTATGCCAGTAGAAATTGACCGCTTCCCCATTGCCGTTTTTCACAGTGAAGCCGGTCGGCGGGTTGCCGACGACGGTGCGGACGCCGAGGTTCATTTCGTCGGCGGTCGCGCGCGCGCCCGAGCCGGTGGGCACGCACCAGCTGGTGTGCGCCACGGGCAGATTGACGGTGACGAGTCCTTCTGCGGGGACGGTGACGACGCCCCAGCATTCCTTGTAGCCGTCGCTGTGCACCCGGTAGCCGCCATTGGCCGCGAGGCTGGAGTCGACGACGCGGGTGTAGGCGGAGCCGTCCAGACCATCGAGCAGATCGGCATCGAGGCCGGAACCGGCGCCATCGTTCCCGACGTCCCAGACCGTGTTGCCGGCGCGCGTGATCGCGGCGCTCACATTCAGCGCGCCGCCTGCCGTCATGGACATCAGAACGGCGCCGCTGGTGTTCTCCCAACTCCATGCCGCATTGTTGAGCCATCGCATCGGCGAGACGCCGGAAACCGACGCCCAATTGTTGGAGTAGATCACCTTGTCAGGCGCGGACATGACGATCGCGCCGGTATAGGTAGCGCCTGTCAGCAGGGCGAACTCACTCGCCTGCCGTCCGTCGAGCATATCGGCGTCGAGGCCCGAACCGGCGCCGTCATTGCCGGCGTCCCAGATCTTATTGTCCGCGCGGGTCAGTGGCCCGGTGCCGGTCAGGAAATTGACGCCGGCGGCGCACTGTATCTTCAGCGGCTCCGAAAAATTCTGGTCGCCGACATAGGCGAGCTGGCGACCGGCGCTGTCGCGGAAGGCCAGATAGCCGGCCTGCGTGACTGTGCCGGGCGCCAAGATGGCCGCACCGAGCCCCGCGGCAGACGCCAGCACGAAAGGCGCAGAGATACCGCCGGTATAGATCGCGCCCGACAGCAGCGCGAACTCGCTTGCCTGCCGCCCGTCGAGCATGTCCGCATCGAGGCCGGAACCGGCGCCGTCGTTGCCGGCGTGCCAGAGCTTGTTCGTGCCCCACGCCGGATAGGTCGGGTAGATGCGCAGCCCGTTCGTATTGGCGAAGGCGCTGAAGATGGTGGCCCCGCTGGCCGCGAAACCATAAGTGACGCCGGCATCATCGCCATAGCCGCCGAAAAAGAAGCGCTCAGTGGCGGCAAGCGTGCCGCTAATCCCATAACCGCGCGCCCAGACCCCCACGCTGCCATCGGCAGCGGCCGACGTCACCAGCGTGGTGTCCTTCACGTCGAAGACGACATCGACGCCTTGCTTTTTCAGGTAGACGCCGTCGTGATTATGCGTCGCCGGCGCGTAATAGGCGCCATGCTGTCCGTCGAGCAGGTCAGCATCGAGGCCGTTGCCGGCGCCCTCCGCCTTGAGGCCGGCCGACTTCAGCCCGATCGCCGCGCGGAAGGCGACGACGCTCATCGAGGTGAGCAGCCCCTTCACATAATCGGAGGGCGCGCCGGCGCCGAGGCGCGCGTCGAGCCAGCTCACCACCGCCGCCTTGAGGCCCTTCGGCGTCACCGCACGCGCGGCATCGGCGCCGGCGGTCGCTTCGGCTTCGGTCGCCAGCTCGACGACGCCCTGGGCGTCGGCCGTCGCCGGCGGATTGATGAAATTCGCGTCGCCAAACGCCAGCTCGGTCGCGTCGATATCCGCGAAGCGCACGTCGATCGCGAGGAGCATGATCGACGCGGCGGTCTTTTCGAGGATCGGTTCGGCCTGGCCGTAAAGCGCGAACAGCGTGCCGTCGCCCAAATAGAGCGCTAGCGACTTGACCGTGTACGTGTCCATGCCTTCGTCACGCACGATCAGGTGGATCGTGTCGTCGGCCACGACGGCGCCGGAAAGCGTCGCGATCCGCTTGATCTCGCCCGGCAGCGTGGTGTCGGTCTTCGCGGCGGCGATCGCGGTGGCGGAGACGCCGGCGGCCGCGATCGTCACCGGCGCGGTGCCGTTATTCTGCGCGTTGACCAGCGCGGCGCGGCCGGCGTCGGTGACGACGATGGTGACGTCGCTCATGGTGCAAATCTCCGGATCATGCGGCGGCCGCGACGGTGTTGAGGCGCGCGTAGGTTGCGGGGCGCGCGACGGCGATCAGGCCCACGGCGCCAGCGAAATCGAGCGACTGCGTGAAGGTAAAGTGCGATCGCACCGGCTTGGTGCGGGTGATGTCGGCGATCACCTGATCGACATAGTCGGCGCTCGGCGCGCCGCCGGCGACGTTGGCGAGACTCAGGATCAGGCTGAAAGTGTGCGGATCGCCGGCAGGATCAGTCTCCCACCATTCACGCAGCGCGATCGCGCCGCCGAGCGCGGCGACGACGGCCCGCACCGAGCTGATCGTGCCCTTCCAGCGCTGGATCGGGATCGCGCGGCGGATACGCTCGCGCTTCACCGCTTCGGGCCATTCGGGCGACCAGATGTCGATCGACAGCGCCCAGGCGAGATAGGGCAGCAGCTCGACGGGGCAGGTATCGGGATTCCAGAGCGGCTCGATCGGCGTCGGCACATCCGAGAGCCGCGCGGTGGCGGCTTCGAGCGCGCGCTCGAGCGGGGTTGCGTTGGGCGGGAGCAGCGTGGTCATTCGCCGAGACCCGCGTGCATGATCGTGATCCCGGTGCAATGGGCGGCCTGGGTGCGATCGAGGACGATATCGGCGGCCGGGCTGGTGAGGACTATATTCTGGACGCCGGCGCAATGCAGCGCGGCGAACAGGCCGGAGCGCGTCACGTCGCGGCCCAAGCGTGCGCTTTCGGCGATGTAGGTTTCGACCTGGGCGCGAGACTGGGCGAGGACGATCGATGAGTCGGGGCCGGCGAAGGTCGTGATGCTCGCCTCGACCGCGTAGGGCTCGATATCGGCCGACTGGACGATGACATTGTCGGTGAGCGGGCGGCGCGTCTCGGCGCTGAGATAAGCGTCGACGGTGGCGAGCAGATCGGCCGAGGCGGTGCCGTCGCCGCCGCGCGCGAGGATGCTGACGACGACGGTGCCCGGCGTCGGGCTGGTCGCGCTCGCATCGAGCACCGCCGGATCGGCCGAGAGCGCGTGGAAGATGTAGGCGCCCTCGGGGCCGGCCACCGAAAAGCCCTCGGGCGCGAGGACGAGGCGGCGGCGCAGATCGGCGTCGCTCTCCATTTCGGCGGGCGTGCCGGCGTCGGCATCGGCAGGCGTGAGCGTCAGACGGACGACGCCGAACAGGGCGGCGAGATTGTCGAGATCGGCGCCGGTGGCGAAGGCCGGCATCACCGCGCGCGCGGCGTCGTTGACGCGGCCACGGATGAGCGTCTCGCGATAGGCGGCCACCTGCAGGATGATGACGGCCGGGTCCGATTCAACGGTGGCATCGAACGTCGGCAGCAGCATCTGCACGTTGGCGAGCATGTCTGCGTAGATTGTCTCGAAAGACAGCGCCTCGACCACGGCGGGCGGCGGCAGGCGCGAAAGGTCCACGGCCGTGAAGGGCGAGCTGTCGGTCATCGCGCCGATCTCGCCCGCCGCGCGCGCGTGGTGCCACGCTGCCGCGTCTTGGAGCCCGTCTTTAGGACGCGATCAGCGCGAGCAGGTGATCGAGGATGCGCTCGCGATCGGCGCCGGCGAAACCGAGGAGGCGGCGCATTGGATAGAGCGCCTCGGCGGTGCTGCGCTTCGGATCGACCTTGTCGCGCAGCCCCTCCTGATGGACACGCGCGATCCGCGCCGCGCGGCCGCCGAAGCCGACTTCGGCGCTGTCGGCGGTGCTGCGCGCCTTCAGGTAGCGCGTCGTCCGCAACTTCGCGAACATCGCGCGGCGCACGGTGCGCCCGCCGCGCGCGGCGGCCTTGGCGGAGACGCCCTTGTGATGATCGGCGAGGCGCGGTTTGCGGGGCTCGAACGGCACGCCGTCAGGGTTTACCTGCGCGGCGATGCGCTGCGCCTGGGCGCGGCGCAGCTCGGCGGCGATCGCGCGCGTGGCGCGGCGGCGCTGCGCGGGGTTCAGGCCGTCGACGATCCGCGCCAGCGTGGCCTCGAGTTCGGCGAGGTCCTCGGCCATCAGTCGAGCGGTAAAATCCGGTCGGCGTCGGCGGGAGGCTGCTCCATCCACAGTTCGCGCAGCACGCCCGTGGGATCGCCGTCGATCGGGCCGGGCTCCTCAAGGTGCTCGAGCTGGTAGCCGCCATCCTCTTTCTGCGTGACGGTGACGGTTTCGGTCAGCTGCAGCTCGATCGAGATGTCACAACGCTTATCGTCGAGCAGGTCGACCTCGAAGCGGATGGCGTCACCGCGCAGATCCTCGTTGAGGAACTGCTCGGGCTGGTTGGCGCGCATCCACTCGAGCAGCGGGAAGAGGATCGCGTCGGCCTCGCCCTCATAGCTCAGGAGGAAGAGGGTGAGCTGATAGCGATATTCGAAGCCCAGCGCCGGCGTCGCGCGCGCGACGAGGCGGCCGCGTTCGACATAACAGCGAAAGCGGTCGGGATCGGTGATGAGGTCGGGCACGACGCCGGCGAGCGCGGCGGCAAGGCTCTTCGGCTTCAGCATCAGCGTTTGTCCGTGCAGGCGCCCGGGCTGTTCCATTCGATCAGGCGGCCGAGCTGGGCGGTGACGGCGGCGAGTGCGGTGACGACGCGGATCGCCGCCTCGCGCACCGCCAGCGGCATCGTCGCGGCAGCATCCTCGGGAAAACCGGCCGGCGCGACGGGGCAGGTGAGAAGATCGGCCGGCGGCGTGTCGCGCACCGCGATCGCGGCGGGTGCGGCCGGCCGGCTATCAGCCGCCGGGTGCGCGCAGCCCGCCAGCGCGGTTGAGAGCACCAAACCAGTTGCCGCTAACGCGATCGTCCGAACCCACTTGAGCATTGACCTTCTCCATCGTCTCGGCGGCGGCGCGCGCATCGGCCGCCGCCGCGCGCGCGAGGGCCGCGTCCTGTGCTGCTTTCGCCTCGCGATCGGCCGCCGCCTGGGCGAGTATCCGCGCGCTTTCGGCGGCGGTGTCGCGCTCCTCGCGCGCGAGCGCGGCGACGCGATCGAGGCAGGCGGCGCCGCGTCTGCCCTCAGCCGGGTCGAGCTTGGCGCCGGCGGCGGCGCAGACAGTCTCGCCCCAGCTGATGAGTCGCGCGCGGTCGGCGCGGCCGAGCGCCCCCCAGACATAGAGGCTCGCGGCGGCTGCGGCGATGAGCAGCAGCGTGACGTAGCTGCGCTCGCTCCGGACCCAGCCGAGCGCGATTTTCAGCAGGCCGATCATTGATCCCTCCGCAACCCGAGCCGCTCGAGGAGCGCGCCCGGCAGCGCGCCGGCGGCGGCCGAGACAGACTCGATGAAGCGGGGCGTGGCGCGGAACGCGACCATCGCGACGACGAAGCCGATGGCCTGGCTGACGAACGGGTCGAGGTGGAGCCACGCGGTGACGCCGAGCGTGACGTAGTAAGAGACGCAGATCCCCACCGCCCATTGAAGGAGGCGCTGGCCCCAGCTCAGTCCTTTTTCCCATGCCTGGGCGACGGCGGCGCCGAGCGCGGCCGGGGCGAGCGCGGCGGCGAGCGAGAGGAGGGCCGAGAGGGCTTCGTCGGGCAGCTTGCTCATGTCAGTCTCAGTCCCACAGGTTCACAAGGGGGAGGGTTTCGGCGGCCGGGGCGGTGGCCGGGATCGTCACCGCGTGGCCTTCCGGCAGAGCGGCGGCGAGCGCGGCGAGGCCGGGATTGGCGTCGAGCACCGCCTCGACCGTGCCCGAGGCGCCGGCGACGGCGCGCCAGACGAGCGCGTCGAGGCTTTCCTGCCCAAGCGCCGTGACGAGGAGATCGGCCATCAGATCAGCGCCACTTTCGAACGGCGCTTGCCGAGAATGTCTCGGATCGCGTGTAGCGCGTTGCGGCGATGCTGCTCGACTGGCAGCGCCACCTCGGCCGCGCGATGCAGGCCATCGCCGGTAGCGGAGATCTCGGCGTGCGTCTCAAGGAGGTCGGCGGCGGCGGCGCTCATCACCGCGCGCGTCCAGGCGCGCACCTTGGTGCTCACCCCGTCGATGGAGTCAGCGGGCACCTCGGCGAGCGAGTCGTGGCCGGCGGCAAGCTGGGTGGTCGCCCAGGCGGCAAGGTCGCGCTGGACGGTCGCGATCGCGGCGACGATCGCCGCGCGCAGCCGCGTGGGCGTGACGACGTCGCCGAGCCGCATCGCCGCGCGGACGTCGGCCGGCGCGATCGCCGGGTACCAATCGCCCGCCGAGACGGGTTCACCGTCGCCGGCGGCGATAGAAGCCGGGATCGAGACCGAGAAGGTCACACCACTTTCCCGCCCGCCGAGGCCGGGGCAGCGGGCGCGAAATCACCGCATTTCGGGAGTGGCAGCGTGGCGGGCCAGTAAAAGCCGGCGACGCGCGAGCGGGCGAAACGCGCGCGGTTGACCGCATCGCCCTGATTGCCGCCGAGCAGTGTGACGTTCGCGCGATCGGCGCCGACGCAGAAAGCGACGTGGCCGAGCGAGGGGTGGGGCGGGTTGCGTTCGATGACCGTGATCGCGCCCAGCGCCGGCCCGGCGAGCCTGACGAAATGCGGACTGCCGCAAAAGCTCTTGGCCGCCGGCGAGCGGGTGCCGCGCACGCCGGCGCGCTCGAGCATCGCGTTGACGAAGATCGCGCACCAGGCCACCGCCTCCTCGCTGCCTTTCAGCCAGGCACAGCGGGCGTCGGTGCGGTAAGCGATGATTTTCGGATTTTCCGCCGCGCCCCGGATTTCGTGCGTGCCCTGCTCGGCGGCTGCGAGGGCAATCCATTTCGGTTCGAACATTGTGCCTCCGATGGTTCGCCCGCCCGGCTGTCGGGGGTGAGGAGAGCGACGGGCTCGATCCGGCCGGGGCCGTCTTGCCGATCGCTTTCCGCCCCCGAGCGCCGGGGGGCGAGCGGGTTGGCCGGGATCAGGCCCCGGCGTCATCCTTCACGGCGTCGGCAAGGCGCGCGGCTTCGCGCTTCAGCGCGTCGAGCTCCTTCTTGACGCCGACATTGGCGTTGAGCGAGCGCGCGCGCTCGAGTCGCGCGACGGCGGCTTCGATCGTCGCGCGTTTACCGCCGGCGGGGCCGTCGCCGGCATCGTCGAGCAGCGCGGCCTGACGGGCGAGCTGGCGGCCGAGCGCGGCGTAGAGTTTCGCGCGGACCTGATCGAAAATATCCTGCCCGTCGACGAGCTGCTCGACGGCGAGGAGGATTTTCAGATCAAAGTCCTCGCCCTGCCCGATCGTCTTCAGCGCGGCGTCCGCTATTTCCTCGCAGATCAGCGTGGCGGGTGTGCGCTTGTAGCGTTCGGGCAGGGCGAGTCCGTAGCGGAGCATCGCCGCCGCGAGCGGCAGCGCGCCGAGATAATCACCGACGTCGATCCGCCAGACCATGATGACCGGCAGGATCTCATCGTCCACGCCGCGCCCGGTCTCGGCCATGCCGCGCACCACGCCGTGCACCCACGCCTCATAGGCGGGGAGCAGCTCGCGCTTGACCTCGATCTTGCCTTCCACCGACTGGATGTCGTGGAGGCGGCGCAGATCGAGGCCAAGGCGCGCGCGCAGCAGCTCATATTCGCTCGCCGCGCCGCCGCTGTGCGCGGCGAGGCCGCTGGCGGCGGTGGCGCCCGCCTTGGCGGCGAGGACGCGCTGGCGATGCTGGCGAGCGGGGCTCATCAGACGTCACCCTCCGCTTCCTTCGCCGCCATGGTGATGTTCTCGGCCACGGCCATCAGGCCGTTTTCTTCGACGACATAGGCCTCGTTGACGCTGCCGAAATCGGCGATGCGATCGAGATCGGGCTGATCGATGATCGCGCGACGCTCGGTACCCTCCTGCGCGTAGATCGAGAGATTATCGAGGCGAGTGACTGCGATCTTGCCCGCCGGAAAGTAGGGTACGCGGACTGCCGGCAGGCCGCCGAGCTTCTTGGTCGACAGGATGACGTCGCGCGCGAGCTGCTTTTCGGCGTCATCGCCGGCGGCGTTGACGATGTTGAAATATTTGTCGTGGACCAGATCGCGGCCGACGATCGCAACCAGCTGCGTATCGTCGCGGAAGGGCTCCTCGAGCACCTCGATCAGATCGAAGACGAGCGCGTCGAGGTTGACATAATCGGCGTCGCCGGTAGCCGCGACGTAGATCTTGTCCTCGTCGAGGCTGCCGTGGGACATGATCTGCTCGGGCGCCTGGTCGAGCAAATTCTTCAGCCAGCCCTTGTTGACGTCCTGGAGGAGCGGGTTGTTCGTTCGGTTCGTCGTCGCGGCGACCGACGTGCCATTCCAGCCGATCATCATCCGGTCGAGACCCTTGCGGGTGGCGATCGCGTCGCGGATGATCGTCTGAAATTCAGGCTTGTGTGCCCAGGCGTCGAGCTTGGCGTAGCGGATGGCGGTGTCGAAGTTGGTCTGCTCGCAGCGGTAGCTCCGCCCGGTCGTATCGGTCGGGTCGATCGGGTTGCGGCGCGTGCCGCCCGACGTGTCGGTGCGGCCGGCGATCGTCGAGGTGATGCCGAGACCGACCTTCTCGCCCTCCTGCTGGACCACCGGCTCGAAGTTGATCCGCGACAGGAACTGGCTGGAAAGCTGAACTTTCTGCTCGATTTTCTGCGCCACCGTTGGGGTGACGGTGAACTTGGTCGAGACGTCAGGCACGCCGTTCAGCGCGGCGATGCGCGCAGTGTAGGCGTTCCAGAGAAGGCGGGTTTCGTTACGCATCGGGAGAGGCTCCGGTCAGTGGTTCGGCGGGCGGCGGGGCGGCTGGGGCGATCAGCAGTCGGTTTCGATGGTGGCGTCGGCGCCGGTGGCGGCCGGGCGGCGGCTGAAGCCGTTCGGCGCCTGCTCGATCTTGGCCTCCAAGGCTGCGAGATCGCCGGCCACCTTGGCGATCGCGGCGCTGTTGGTGGCGCTTGACGCCTGGATGGTGTCGGCGAGCTTGCCGAGGCCCTCGGTCAGCAGCGCGGCGAAATTGTCGTTTGCGGGCTTGGGCTGCTCGATCGGCTTGGGCTCTTCAACCTTGGGCTGGCCGGCAACGAGGCCAGAGAGCCACGACTTGAAGGTGTTGATCGCGCCGTCCTCGGCCGCCGGCGGCGCGGCCTCGAACTCGATCGGTTCGCTCAGCTCGATCGCGGAGAAGAGGTTTTCGGGGGCAGTCTTGCGGCCGTCGAACATCGGCTTCAGCGCCGAAAAGGTAAGCGCCTCGACGCCCAGCGAGGCGGGATTATCGGTGACCGCGAGCCCGATCAGGCCGATCTTGCCGGTGCCGGCGAAGTTCGGGCTGATCTCGACCGATGGATAGGGCTTCTGGCCGGCCTTGCGGATCGCGACGAGCTGATCGTTGCCGTCCACCTGACAATAGAGCGCGCGGCGTTGGACCGACTTGCCGTCGATCTCGATCGTGTCGGTCTGCGCCTTGACGGCGATGACGTCGCCGTAACCATTGAACGGCGGCTCCGGGCTGAAGCCCTTAATGTGCTCGCAGTTGATTCGCACCGGCGCGGTGGCTGGATTGAAGTTCCCCACGATCTGATCGATCCAGGCGGCCTCGACCTTGCGGCCGTCCGAAACGGTCTGCCCTTCAACGAAGGCGCGGAAAAACTTGCTTTTGGCCATGGCGGGTCTCTGCTCCGAATGATGCGGCTCTGGCGCCGGCGTGTCGGCGGAACAGGGACCGGAGAGGCGGCGACGCGCAACGCGCGCGCGTCCTAAAGCCCGGTTCCAAGACGCCGCGCCGCCGCGCGGCGGCGAGCGAGGCGGCAAGGTCCGGCGCCATGTCGTTGCCGCCCTCGACCATGCCGATCCCGATCGACGCGCGCCGCCAGGCGCGCTCGCTTTATTGGCGTGGGTGGGGCGTGACGCAGATCGCCGACGAGCTGCAGATCAAGCGGGCGACGATCGAGAGCTGGAAGCAGCGAGAAAAATGGGATGACGCGGCCTCGCTATCGAAGATCGAAGATGCGCTGGAATGTCGGCTGAACCTGCTGATCGCGAAAGAAAATAAAGAAGGAAAGGACTTCAAGGAGATCGACCTGCTGATGCGCGCCGTCGTCTCGGCCGCGCGTGTGCGGCGGTATGAGGCGCCCGGCGGTCATGAGGGCGATCTCAACGAGAAGGTCGCGAACCGGAACGCCGGCCCAAAGAAGACGCCGAAGCGCAATTTCCTAACGCCGGAGCAGATCGAGGCGCTTCGACAGGATTTCTTCGCCAATTTATTCGGCTATCAGGCGCTCTGGTGGGAAGAGCGCAATCAGCGCACCCGCTTCATCCTGAAATCACGACAGATCGGCGCGACCTGGTATTTCGCGCGCGAGGCGCTGCTCGATGCGCTCGAGACGGGCCGCAACCAGATATTCCTGTCGGCGTCGCGCAACCAGGCGAACATCTTCCGCAGCTACATCGTCGAGTGGGTCTATGCGGTGACCGGCGTCCAGCTCACCGGCGAGCATCTGACGCTCGATCGCGGCGATGACGAGGACGGCAAGGCGCTTGAGCAGCCGACGATCTATTTCCTCGGCACCAATTACCGGACGGCGCAGGGCTATCACGGCAACTTCTATTTCGATGAATGCTTCTGGGTCCACGGCTTCGAGCAGATCGAAGGCGTGGCCAGCGGCATGGCCACCCAGAAGCGCTATCGCGAGACCTATTTCTCGACGCCCAGCTCGATCAGGCACGAGGCCTATTCCAAGTGGACTGGCAAGCAGTGGGCGGAGGGGCGGCCCAAGAGCGAGCGGGCGAAGATCGACGTCAGTCACAAGGCGCTGAAGGAGGGCGCGCTCGGGCCGGATCGGATCTGGCGTCACATCGTCACGATCGAGGATGCCGAGGCGGCCGGCTGCGACCTGTTCGACATCGAGGAGCTGCGCGCGCGCAAGGCGCCCGACGTCTTCGACAATCTCTACATGTGCAATTTCGTCGACGATACGGTGTCGATGTTCCCCTTCGCGCTGATGCGGCGGGCGTGCGTCGACAGCTTTGACGCGTGGCGCGATTTCGACCCCTATGCGCTGCGGCCATTCGGCGATCGCGAGGTGTGGATCGGCTATGATCCGCAGGAGAGCGCCAATGGCGACGATGCCGCGTGCGTCGTCGTCGCGCCGCCGGCCGGGCCGAAAGGCAAGTTCCGAGTGCTCGAGAAGCACCGCTGGAAGGGCAAGGACTTCACCGAGCAGGCGGCGGAGATCGAGAAGCTTTGCGACCGCTACAATGTCCAGCACATCGCGATCGATACGACCGGCGCCGGCGCGGCCGTCTGGCAGTGCGTCGTCAAATTCTTCCCGCGCGCGGTGCGGATCGACTACAGTCTGCAGGTGAAATCGGCGATGGTCTACAAGGCCAAGCACGTCTTCACCGCCGGCCGGATCGAGTTCGACGCCGCGTGGAACGACATCGCCGCGAGCTTCATGGCCATTCGCCCGCAGCTCACCGGGTCGGGCCGCCAAATCACCTATGTAGCGCAGCGCAGCGATGCGATCGGCCACGCCGATCTCGCCTGGGCGATCATGCACGCTCTCTACAACGAGCCTTTGGACGCGGACGATGGTCGACCGCGCAAGAGCAGACTGAGGATCATCACCGATGACGGACAGCCCAGCCCACGGCAGCGCCGACGCCGCAACCGCGCCCCGGAAGGGCGCCGCCGCCCGGATGTTCAGCTTCGGCGACCCGGAGCCGGTGCTGGATCGCCGCGACCTGTTCGGCATGCTGGAGTGCGTGCGCAACAGCCGCTGGTACGAGCCGCCCATCTCGATGCGCGGCCTCGCGCGCGCCTACCGGATCGCGCCGCATCATAGCTCGGCTATCGTCGTCAAGCGCAATCTGCTGCTCAAGACCTTCGTGCCGACGAAGCTGCTGTCGGCGTCGACCTTCGGCCGGTGGGTGCTCGATTATCTTGTGCTCGGCAACGGATATCTCGAGCGGCGTGACAATATGCTCGGCCGGCCGATGGAGATGGCGCCGGTGCTCGGCGTCTATACGCGCGTCGGCATCGAGGAGGGCCATTATTGGTTCGTCACCGATATGCGCGCGCCGCACGCGTTCGAGCCGGGCAGCGTCTTCCACATCGCCGAGCCCGATCTCGCCCAGGAGATCTACGGGATGCCCGACTATCTGTCGGCGCTGCAGAGCTCGCTGCTCAACGAGGCGGCCACCTTGTTCCGCCGGCGCTATTATCAAAACGGGTCGCACGCCGGGTTCATTCTCTATGCGACCGACGCCGAGCTGGACGATGAGGATGCCGACGGCCTCGAGGAGGCGCTGCAGGGAACGAAGGGTGTCGGCAATTTCCGCAATCTGTTTCTCCACGTGCCGGGCGGGAAGAAGGACGGGCTACAGCTGATCCCGATCGGCGAGGCCGCGGCGAAGGACGAATTTCTCGGAATCAAGAACACGACGCGTGACGACATGCTCGCCGCGCACCGCGTGCCGCCTCAGCTGCTCGGCGTGGTGCCGGCCAATGCCGGCGGGTTCGGCGATGTCGAGAAGGCGGCCGACGTCTTCTTTCGCAATGAGATCGAACCGCTGCAGGCGCGTTTCCTCGAGCTGAACGACTGGCTGGGCGTCGAGGCGGTGCGGTTCCGGCCCTACGATCTGCTTTCGGCCGTCGCGGCCTGACATCCGTTCCCGCCCGGTGACGGCCGGGCGGGGGGAGCCGCGCGCGAACGCGGCCCACCGGCGAGCGGACACTCGCCACGACCTGACTGGCCGATCAGGCCGCCCCGCACCCGTGCACCGGGCGGGGTCTCCTTGCGTGAGTGATCCTTATGAAATCGTTAAGCATGCCTGTTTCCCCCGTCTCTCCCGCCGCAGGCTATATCGGCGGCAAGCGCAATCTGGCGCGGCGGCTGGTGTCGATCATCGATCGGATCGACTGCGACGCCTATGCCGAGCCTTTCGTCGGGATGGGCGGGATTTTCCTGCGCCGCACGCGGCGGCCGGCGGCCGAGTTCATTAATGACGTGTCGGGTGACGTGGCCACCTTCTTCCGCGTGCTGCAGGAGCATTATCCCTATTTCATCGACATGCTGCGCTGGCGCGTGGCGAGCCGCGCCGAGTTCGAGCGGCTGCGCGCGCTGCCGGCCGAGCGGCTGACCGATCTGCAACGCGCGGCGCGGTTTCTTTATCTGCAGCGGCTGGCGTTCGGCGGAAAGGTGAGCGGGCGGAATTTCGGCGTAAGCCGGGGACAGGGCGCACGGTTCAACGTCGCGAAGCTCGAGCCGATGCTGGCGGATATCCACGAGCGGCTGGCCGGCGTCGTGATCGAGCGGCTGGGCTATGGTGAGTTCATCCGGCGTTATGATGGTGCGGGCACGCTCTTCTATCTCGATCCGCCCTATTTCGGGTGCGAGCGCGATTACGGCCAGGACGTCTTCGGCCGCGACGATTTCGCACAGCTGGCCGAGCAGCTCGCCGGCATCAAGGGGCGCTTCCTGCTGTCGATCAATGACCGGCCCGAGGTGCGCGAGATCTTCGCGCGGTTCCGGCACATCGAGGTGACCACCACCTATCAGGTCGGCGATACGCCTCGGCCGGCGCGCGAGCTCATCCTGTCGAACTTCGACGCCGCATAGCAGTGTGAGGCGGCGCTTCCGGGCGCCGCCTCGCCTTGGCGGCGGCCAGCCCTCGTGCGCGGCCGCCCAGATCGGCCACCTCGCGCAGACCCTCCCGGGCGCGGACGTCGCGTTCGGTGTCCTCGGTCGGCGCCGATGACTCGATGTCCACGCCGACGTTCAGATACGTCACCCGATCCCACGGCTCGCGGCTCCCCAGCTTGCGCGCGACCGCGTCGGCGTGCGCCTCCTCCTTCGTCGCTCGCCACAGGCCCATCGGCCGGCCGAACAGCCGCACCCGATAGCGCCGCAGCTCGCGCGGCCACTCAACCCCATCCCCCGTCATGCTCGCGTCGTCACTCCCCTGCCCGATCGCACCTTAACCCGCCGCGCGGCGCAAGGCCCCCCGCCTCGCCTGCCCGCTTTTTGGGTCGGTTTTGATGCGCTTCATATCTGTCGATGCATCCGCCTGTAGCCGCCGGAAATAGCGGCTATCAGCCTCGTGGCGCGCCGATTGGCGTGGCCGATCGCTGATGCGGATTGATGCACCCAGGCGGCCCTAAAGGTCGTCGTGTGCTGGCGAATGATTTTCGCGCACGGCCGCCTTCAGGGCGAGGGGTGGTCTCGGAAAAACCTAACATCCCTGACCACCCCCACCTTTTTGGAATTAACACACTCATTTTATTGGCGTTTCCCTGTTAGGGTTCACCCCTAATCTGGCCTGACCTTTTTTCCGCAAAAACCTAACCACCGCAGAAATCCGCCGTTTTTTGATCTCGAAATGTTAGGTCTCTCTCACCTAATCAGGTTAGGTCGATGTTAGGCCCAATGTTAGGTGAAAAACGGCGGAAATCCGCCGATGTTAGGAATGTTAGGTTTTTTGCGAGACTGCCCTCGTATCTGGGGGAGGATGGCCGACTTTGCCGAAATCGCCATAGCTCCTGCAGCTTCTGGTGATCGTCATGTCAGCAAAGCGCTCCGCTATCTGGTCGGCGAGAAGGTCGAGAGCCGCTCGGCGCTTCTCGAAATTATCACGGCGGATGTCGGCATAGATGCCAGCCTTAGCCTGGCCGAGGGCAAAGCGGATCTCGAAACGCACGTCTTCCGGCGCCAGCAGTTGAGGGGGTTGCTTCACAGGCTGAGCCAGTCGGTTTCAGCGTCGTCGATCGCGGCGAAGGTGTCTCCCTCGGCCGATAATGAGCGCAGCCGCGCGCGAACGTCTTCCGGCGAGCCGTCGCGCGGAAAAAGAGGGTCCTTGCGGGCCGAGTTGGCCAGCTCGTCAATCCAATCACCTCGATCGCGCTGGGCTAAGAGCCAGCGGCCGAATGGTTCACGTTGCATTTTGCGCCTCACGAATCGCGTTGAAGCGCAACTTTATCATGTTCCCCTTACGTTCTTAAAGAGCAACGGGAACAGCCAACGAACAGACTGTGCCGCCTATTGTGACACCACAAACCGATGCTCGCCGCGCGTTTCGCGCTTTCTGCGTTGACCTGAAAGCGCGGTTTGTCTAGGCGTTCAGCCGTTGGAGACGTGGGTGAGTGGCTGAAACCAGCGGTTTGCTAAACCGTCGTACGATTTAAGGTCGTACCCCGGGTTCGAATCCCGGCGTCTCCGCCACCCACACATAAGTTATTGATACAAAAGGAAAGTATTCCAGAAAGTGGCGCGGTTCCGCGCCGTTTGCGGAGGTGGTCCGGTCTGCAGAGAGCGTATCTGGAGCAACATTGGATCGCTCTGGCGGCTTTTTCTCCGTCGCCCATTTCGGCAGTACGGAGTGGCCGCAGCGATGGGTGCATCATGCGCGCGATCGTAGGAGGGCCCCGATCCACCAGAGATGGCAATCTTGGAACCGATCTGTTGCAGACTACCGGATTCTCTCGGTACGGACTTATTGCCTAGCAGGAGGTCTGTGGTGCAGACCGGACTGAACGATGCAGGTCAATATTATCGCGTGATTTCCGGGGGTTACACGACCCCAGTCTGATGTTTCGAATCTCTTTCCCGCCGACACACATAAGTATTTGATATACAAGGATTTTCTTTCTTGCCGAAAGGCGCGCGGTTCCGCGCCGTTCGGGGAGGCAACCCGGTCTGCGGAGAGCGAATCTGGAGCAACATTTGGTCGCTCTGGCGGCTTTTTCTCCGTCGCCCATTTTTCGCAGTACGGAGTGGGCAGCCATCGGTTGCCTTTGTTGGCTCTGAACGCAAAGCGGCGCCGAAGCGCCGCTGGGGTCGTGAAAGACTGAGATCCATCACATTCCGAACAGGGCGATCTGGTCGTCCCAGTCGATAGGCAGGTTAGCGGTGCGTAGAGATGTCGCGGTGACCGAGGCGGGCTGTGTACCGACGAGAATGGCTTCGACGATCGCGGGCGCAAGGAAGTTCAGCCGGACGAGGCGCGATACCCAGGAGTCGTTGACCTGCTCATCGCGGGCGATGGTAGCGATGTCGATCGTGCCGGTCTGAAGCTGTTGCCACCAGCTGCGCCCCTTGTGCAGCAAATCGATGAGGCCGGGATCGGGCCTGCCCTGTGAGACCGGCCGGCCATCGCGCTGGACTAGTCGGATGGCCCGGCCGGTGCGGGTCAGACAGACCGGCGAGGTAAGCGGGATCGAGGTCTGTGTATCTGCCGGGTGCCCGACAGCCAGAGCTGCACGTAGAGCCGTGACTGACAGTTCGACCGATATCTCGTGTGGCTGGACCGTGACCTTTGCTATAAGATCGCGGATCGCAGCGCGCTGCTTGCTACGGACGGAAGCGGCAAGTTGTTCGGCCTTGTTGAGGATCATGCGCAGGCGATTGCTTTCGAGCGGTATCCCCGCTCGTGCAAGCAGCGATAGCGGATCATCGAGCGCTTCCGTCAGAAGCCGGCTGACAGCTGCCTCGATCTCCAGCGCTGGTATTCGTAGGCCGTCGGTCGACCTTGCGTCTGGATCATGCTGGAGCGACCGGTTCACATAGTAACGATAGCGGACCTTCCCCTTGCAGGCATGGGCGGCGACCAGCGGTTCGCCGTGCTGGTCGAAGATGCGGCCAGCAAGCAGGCTGGGTGATTGTGCCCTGCTGCCTGACCTCTCGCCTTGCAGATTGGCGGCAAGCATCTGCTGGACGCTGTCCCATGTCGCACGATCGATGATCGGCTCATGCTTCCCCACATGGGCTTGCCCCTTGTGATGGATTTCACCGATGTAGATGGGATTGGAGAGCAGCTTGTAGATCTGCCCCCGGGTAAACGGACGGCCGCCTGTCATCCTCCCGGTCGTGGCGGTGCGCTCAGGCGCAATGATGCCTTCGCGGGACAACTCGCCGACAACCAATCGAACATTCCCGAGATCAAGGTAGTACGCGAAGATACGTCGGACGATCCCGGCATGCTCTTCGACGATCGCCAGGGTCCGGCCATTGGGCTGGTAGCCGAGCGGTGGGTTACCGCCCATCCACATGCCGCGAGCCTTGGACGCGGCGATCTTGTCGCGGATGCGCTCGGCGGTGACCTCGCGTTCGAACTGGGCGAAGGAGAGCAGCATGTTGAGCGTGAGCCGGCCCATGCTGTTGGTGGTGTTGAACGACTGGGTCACCGAGACGAAGGATACGTTCGCCTTGTCGAAGGCTTCGACGAGCTTCGCGAAGTCGAGCAGCGAGCGGCTCAGCCTGTCGACCTTGTAGACGACCACGATGTCGATCCTGCCGGCTTCGATGTCCTTCATCAGCCGCTGCAGCGCTGGCCGTTCCAGCGTTCCACCCGACAGGCCACCGTCATCATATTCGTCGGGGTGCAGCGTCCAGCCTTCGGACGCCTGGCTGAGAATATAGGCGGCGCAGGCCTCACGCTGGGCATGGAGCGAGTTGAAGTCCTGCTCGAGGCCTTCCTCGCTCGATTTACGCGTGTAGATCGCGCAGCGGACCTTCTTCATGCCGCTGCCTTTCGCTGTTTGAGGCCAAAGAAGGCAGGACCCGACCAGCGCGTACCGGTGATGGCGCGGGCTACCTCGCTGAGGCTTTTCCAGCGCTGCCCGTTCCATTGGATCGCGCCGGTATCATCGACAGTGACCACGTGCACCTTGCCCTGCCATTCGCGCACCAGCCGCAGGCCGGGCGCGAGCGGCATTGCACGCAAACGCGTATTATCCGATCCGTCCAGCTGCCGCCGGGCAGTGCGCGTCAGGCCGCCCTTTGCCTTGGCCTGCAACTCGTAGCCCAGCGCGAGGCGCAACATAGCTATACTGAGTCTGGGCACCGGGCGACCGGTGAGCTTTGCCCACCGGTCCTGAAGCTCGGGGCGAGGCATACTCGCGATTTCCCGTAGCGTATGATCGAGACCGGCCACGATCATGCCTCCGCCGCGATGCGGTAGCAGGTCGTATCCCCGCGCTTGCCCTTCGCGATGCCATGGCCTTTCTTCCTGAGGCTGGTCAGTGCGGCGCGGGTGGTATGGGGCAGCCAGCCAGTGGCCGCGATCATCTCGTCAAGTGTCGCGCCCTCTTCACGCCGCAGCAGAGATAGCACCGTGTCGATCTTGCTGGCCGGGCGGGATGAAGGCCCAGTCTCGGGACGAGACTTTTCTTCGGGCTCTTCGGGTGACCGATCCTCTTTCCCTTCGTCCTGACCTGCGCCAATGGCGGCCCGGCCAGCGGCGGTGAGCCGCACACCGATCAGCCGGTCACGATCTGTTGGCAGCGGTTCGCCAGCTTCCGACGTGTCGAGTTCCGCCGCCAGGCCGCGCCGGAGGAGAGATTTGATGGCCTTGTCGACCGCGGGCGTGCGTTCGCCGATGCTGTCCGGTGGCGGCAGCAAACTGCCGTCGTCGCGCTGTGAGGCGGTCGACAGAAGGATGAGCTGAAGGTCGTTGAGGCGTAGGGTTTTGGTCATGGATGGTGCTCCTGCTTCGGAGCGGCACCGCGCCGCTCCCACCACCCGAAGCCCCGCCGGTCGCGCCGGTCGGGGTAGCGGCCGCTGTGGCCGGCCGCGATTCAGTGACGACAGCAATGCTTCGTTCCACCGCGAAGTCGAATGGAATATGTGAATGCGCTGGAAAATGCTGCGCGACAATCAAGGTGAGAACAGCGCGACAATCTAGATGAGAATGGCGGCGGTGTGTCTGTCGGGACGAGGGGCGAAGCCCCGAGGAGCGACAGACACACCGCCGCAGGCGTCTTTTCTTCTGGAAGGGCGCTTTGGTGATCGTGACCTGCCAGGTGGCGCCTTCTTCGGAAGGGGAGACGCGGTGCCTGGGAGCCATATCAACGATCATCAGGTGAGATACTATATGAAGATGAGACAGACAGTGTCGCCGCGCAGCGCGGCGGCGTGTGCGGCGTTCAGCACGGCGACGGCGTATCGGCTGGAGGTAGATATGCGACTTCCTTCGCAAAGGAAGGCGCCGCGCGGTCGCCGTCGCCCCGATCCGCTGGCGGATATCTTCGACAGCGAGGTGGTGCCGCTCCTGGAGAGTGCGCCGGGGATCCGAGCCGTGGCCGTGTTCGAAGAAATGCAGCGTCGTCATCCTGAGCTTCCCGATGGTGTGCGGCGGACGATGGAGCGTCGGATCCGCAGTTGGCGAGCGCTGCGAGGTCCGGATCGCGATGTGATGTTCCGCCAGGTGCACGAGCCGGGGCGGATGGGTCTGTCGGACTTTACGGACATGGCCGATCTGGGTGTACGGATCGCGGGGGTGGGGCTCGACCACCGGCTGTATCACTTCCGGCTCGCCTGTTCGGGCTTTGAGCATGCCCATGTGATCCTTGGCGGCGAGAGCTATGTCGCGCTGGCGGAGGGTCTGCAAAATGCGTTGTGGGCGCTGGGCGGGGCGCCGCGTGAACATCGCAGTGACAGCCTGTCGGCGGCGTTCCGCAATCTGGATGCGTCGGCGCGCGAGGATCTGACGCGCAGATATGACGCGCTGTGCCGCCATTATCGGATGGAGCCGACCCGCAACAACCGCGGCGTTGCGCACGAGAATGGCGCGATAGAAAGCGCGCACGCGCATCTGAAGGCGGCGGTGCGTGACGCACTGCTGATGCGCGGATCGGCCGACTTCGACGAGCTTGCGGAATATCGACGCTTCATCGACGAGATCGTCGCGCGCAAGAATGCGCGGAGCGCGAAGCGCATCGACGCCGAGCGGGCGGTGCTTCAGTCGCTGCCGGGCCTGCGCACCAGCGATTATGAAGAGGTGCTCGTCATGGTGACGTCCTCGGGCGGGTTCACGCTGCGCAAGGTGTTCTACACGGTGCCCTCGCGGTTGATCGGTCACCGGCTCAGGGTAAGGCTTTACGACGACCGGCTTGAGCTGTTCCTCGGCGGCACGCCCCTGTTCACCCTGCCGCGCGGTCGCGCCGACCGCAAAGGCAAGCATGATCATGTTGTCGATTATCGCCATGTCATCCATGCGCTGCGGCGTAAACCGATGGCGCTGCTGAACCTCGTTTACCGGGACCAGCTCTTCCCGCGCGAGGCCTATCGGCGCATGTTCGACCGGCTGATCGACCGGCTCGCCGATCGGATGGCGTGCCGGACGATGGTCGAGTTGCTCAGCCTTGCCATGAGCGGGCCTGTGAGGCCGAGCTTGCTGGCGTGTTGGAATCCCTGCTGGCGACGCCGCAAGGCATGCCGGACATGGCCGCGCTGCGTGCGCGGTTCGCGCCCGACCCCGCGGCATTGCCCGAGGTCATCGTCGAGCTTGCCCCGCTCTCCGCCTATGAAGCGCTGCTGGCTCCTCGCGCGGAGGAAATGGCATGACCCAGGACATCGACGCGACCAAGCTCACCCTGATGCTCAATGAGCTGCGGCTTCCGACACCTCAGGAACGGAACCCAGCTCGGGTAGTGGGGCTGCCGCCAATAGGCCGCCATGGTGTAGCGGGTCTCTTCATCCCGGTCCGCGAGCAGAGCAAACATCCGTTCGTCGAGGCGCGTTTCGAAGACGATCAGCGTGTCGAGCACGCGCAACAACAGGCTGGCCTTGTCGGAGAGGAGGTTCTCGGACAGGCGCGCCAATATCTCGTCGGAGCGTTCCGAATAGAGTGGTGCCGCGAGCACCGCGCGAGCCCAGGCCGGGTCCAGCCCCTCTGCGGCGTCTAGATTGGCGAGCATTTCCCGCCATCCTGCGACGTCACCCGTCTCCAGGAGCAGCTGGGCGCTCAACCTGACGGCCCGGAGCCACCAGAGCGGTTGATCGGCGGCGGCAAGGATTGCCGGGAGTTCGCTGCGCCGGGCATTGAGGTGCCGGACGAGCAGCCAGTCCTCGTGCACGTCATGGACCAGGCGAAACGCATCGCGGTTCGGGAGCTGAAGGACGGTACCTTCGTCGATCAGCGCCTGCAGCCCGTCCGGATCTATCTCGGATCGGCCAGGGAGCCGGACTGGCACCGACACGAGCGCCGCTCCGATTTCGGCCAGCGCCCTGCTTCGCCGCGCCTCCCCAGACGCCCAGGCGTCGGCGATGTCGAGCTCGGTCCATGTCTCGGCCGGCGGTGTCCCCCGCTTGAGCAGTTCCCGGATCAGGAACAGCGAACGGTTCTGGCGGCCCAGGTCGCGACGCGCCAATAGCGGTGCAAAGCTTGGAAACGCTTGGGCCAGCAGTTTGGTATCAGCATCGGTGATGCCTTCGACGGCGACCGGGGTTCCCGTTTCGGTGATCCCGGCTTCGACGAGCGCGTCCGCGACCAAGTCCCGACCCTGGTAAGAGCGGGCGCTGGTAACGATCCGCCAGCAGTCGCGGTTTTGAGAGCCTGCAATTGCGCAAAAGAGATCGAGGACGACCCCGCGTCCGGCCGACATCAGCAAGCGATCGGCGCCGTCGATCACGCACAATGCCTCGCCATCGCTACTGGCCAGATCGATCAATTCCGCCGGGTCGCTATCGACGCCGAGTTGCGAGCAATGCTGGACGAGGCTGGTCGCGGACACGCGATTGTCCTTGAGCACGATACGCGGCCCATCGAAGGCCTGCGCGAGACGCTTCAGGATCGCGGACTTGCCCGTGCCGCCGTCGCCCGTCAGCCGGACAACGCGTTCCTCGGCAAAGGCCTCACTCGCGCGTCTCCAGGTCTCGGGCCGTTCTATGGTAATCTCGGTTGAGCCAAGCCGGAGCGTGTCGTCGATGCTGGCTAGCGCGGCGTCCCCGGCCATCGCGACCCGCGCGAGGTCATCCTGTGCCGCCGGGGCCTGCTCAGGGTAGAATTGCCGGATGACAGGGTGGTGCTGCGCGATAAGCGCCAGCAGCGAACCCCATCCCAGGACTTCCACCGGGAACTGCCCAACAGCAACCCGCGCCTTGCTTGTCTTTCGCGCATGTTCCTGAAGTCTGGCGTCGTCAGGCGCGGTGGTGACAAAAATCCAACGAGATAGGTCCGGCTGAAAATTGCCAGCCTTAACAAGCTCCGCATCAAACTCGGCCTTGGTGGCTTTGGATCCGTATCCGAGATCCTTGCCCTTGCACTGAACGCCAACCCAGCTACCGGGCTGATCCAAGAGCTCGACAAAGACGTCAACACCATGCTGGGGCTGTCCCCGGCGACCGTTTTTCGAAGCGAGGGGGTTTTTGAAGACAGCTGCAAATAAGGCGCGGCAGAGTTCTTCGAACGTCTCCCAGTTGCTGGGTGGTGCGATTTGCTTGTCTAAAAAATCCACTACATTGCCCACCTGTTGTGGCTAACTTCCTCACATCGGCGCACAGCTTAGTCCAGTGTGTTTTCTGCGAGCCATCGTTTGCGAACAGTGACCGCCGCTGAACCATGATCGGTCCGCGTCGTTGCAATCGCGATCCTCGCTATTGCGCGTTTCGCTTGAACGCGCGAGCGATCGCTCGCACATCTGGGGGATGGCAGAAGAGGGGTACAGTATCGACACCGAGTATGGATCGAGCCCGGCATCGCGCGGTGCGGCCGGCGCCTATATCGAAGGCGAGCTCGGCGCGCTCTATCTGCTGGCGATCCTGACCGGTAATAGGGCGCCGGGGCTGCCCGATGCGCGCGTAACCAGCGTGCGCTTCCAGGGCGTCGAGCAAGGTTTCAAGCTCGACGACCTCATCATCAAGGGCGTCGGCGCCAGAGGGGATGCGCTGCTCGAAATCCAGTCGAAGCGCGACATCCAGTTTTCGCCAAAGGACGCGGTCTACAAGGACGTCACCCATCAGATCGCCAGCAGCACGATCGGCGACGTGCCGGCGGAGCGCCATCTGTTCGGGATCGCCACGCAGCGTACCAGCCGCAAGATTTCGGGCGCCTATCAGGATGTGCTGGGCTGGGCGCGCAGCGCAGAAACAGCGTACCAGTTCTTCACTCGGCTGGGCGCCAAGGGCGTGGCGAACGATGACATGCGCGCGTTCGTCGCGACGACGCGCGCGCATCTGGTCGCGGGCGGTGTCGCCGACGAGGATGAGGCGATCTGGCGGCTGCTCCGCCGGATGCTGATCCTCGAATTCGATTTCGAGGCAAGTGCGCCGATCGCGCGGACCTATGGTCTGGCGCTTGCGCGGATGGCGCTGGCCGACGAGCAAGTCGCACGCGCCGAGGCGCTGTGGAGCCGGCTGGTCGATCTCTCGATCCAGACAGGCACGCGGGGTGGCGAAATCGACGCTACCGCGCTCAAGGCCAATCTCGCCGAGGCCGATTTCAAGCTCGCCGGTGAACGCGATTACGGCCCGGCACGCGCGCGGCTCGCCGAACTCGCGCATAACACCCTCGCGCAGATCGGGACGAGCGTCGCGGGCGTGACGCTGCCGCGGCTGATGGAGGTCGCGGCGCTCGACGAGGCGGCGGAGACGCAGCGCTTCATCGTCGTGCGCGGCGATACCGGTGTCGGCAAGTCCTGGGTGCTGCGCCACCATGCCGAGCGCGTCGCCGCGCGCGCGCCGATCATCGTCCTCGACCGTGAGGCGACACCGCCAAGCGGCTGGCTGTACCTGGCGTCCGCGCTCGGAATCCCCGGATCGGCCGACGCCTTCCTGACCGATCTGGCGGCGAGCGGCGGGGCGTATCTCTTCATCGACGGCATCGACATGATCGACGATGCGGGGCGCCAGCGCACGATCAGCGAGTTGCTGCGGGCAGCTTCCACTATTCCCGGCTTCACGGTGATCGCGACCGCACGGCGGGGCGGCGCCAGCGACGCCATTCCCTGGCTCGACGCTGGAATCGCGACCGCGCTTGGCGGGCTGCATGCGGTCGAGGTCGGGGCGCTGTCGGACGAGGAAGTCGCGATCCTGGTCGACCAGGCGCCCGAACTCGGCATGCTGCTCGATGCCAGCCATCCCGCGGCCCAGCTTGCGCGCAATCTCTACCGCCTGTCGCGATTACTTCGCGAGCCGAGCGCCGCGTCGGTGCGGACCGAAGCCGAGCTCGCGCAGCTGTGGTGGACCAGTGCCGATGGCGCGCCTGCGGCCCAGGTGCGGGCAGCGCAGCGCATCCTCGAGGCGCTGGCGACCGCCGCGCTCAAGGGCGAGGCCGGGATCGATCTCGCCGAGGATTCGCCGGCCCGCGACCATCTGTTGGCTGCGCAGTCGGTCCGCGAGGCCAGGCGCGACCAGCTCGATTTCTACCATGACGTGCTGCGCGACTGGGCGATCGGGACCTATCTCGTCGAAGACCCGTCCCGCTTGGCCGGTTTCGACCTGAGCGGGCCCGTATCGCCGCGCGTCGCCCGGGGCGTCGAGATTGCCGCGCGGCTCATGCTCGAGACGGGCAAGGATGCGAGCGCCTGGCTCGACCTGCTTGCGCATCTCTCGCCGCCGAGCGCGCACGGGTCGTGGCGCCGCCAGGCGATCCTTGCCCTCGTCCGATCCGAAGTCGCCATAGACGTGCTCGATAAGGCGAGCGTCTCGCTCCTCGCCGAGGGAGGCGCGCTTCTCGCCGAACTGTCCACCACGATCGTCGCGGTCGAGACGCAGGCGGCGGCAGACGTCATCACCCTGCCTGACGGATCGAAGGTCGATCTGCCACGGTCGTACCGGACCGATGTGACGGGATCGTCGGTCCTGGTGCTGCGCTGGGTGCTCGGCCACGCCGCCGAGATCCCCATGTCGGCGATCGGCGCGGTGGTCGAGCTGGTCGAGGTCCAGACGTTCTTCCTCAAGATGCTCCCCTCGCTCGCCGAGCGCACCGCCCGGCTGCTGTTCGGCTGGCTCTGCCAGCTCGATCTGCGCGACACCCCGGTCACGATCCCAGGAATGGACGGTCGCGCACGCTGGGCGAGCGACGCACGGCGGCAGACGATCGACAAGCTCCGGCTGATGACGATGCTGATCGGGTCGTTCGCGCCGGACGCGCTCAAGGCCTATCTCACCGCGATCACGAGCGACGGCGACCATCACAAGATGAAGGATCTGCGCCAATTCTCTAGCGTGATCGCGCCGGTCGCGCCGGCCGAGCTCGCGGCGATGGTCAAGGCGAGCCTGATCGAGAAGAAGGACAAACGGCGCGGGCGGGACCGGGCGATGGAGCGCGCCTTCAGCTTTGCCGACAGCGACTATCTGCCGCCGTCGCCCGCACAACCGCCGTTTCTCGACCTCCTGAATGCCGCGCCGGCTGAAGGACTGGCGCTGATCCGGGCACTGGTCGAGGAGGCGATCGCGTTTCGCACCGACGGGCGCGAGCCCGGCGACGATGGTATCGCAGTCGACTTTGGCGAGGGGCCGCGCTTCTTCCCCTGGGCCTGGAGCTATGGCTGGTCGCGGGGCCGCGGCAATGAATATGCGGCCGCCTCCGGGCTTTTGGCGCTGGAGGCGTGGAGCCAGAAGCGGCTCGATGACGGCGATCCGGTCGAGGCGGTGTTGGCCGACATTCTCGGACCCGAGGGGAGCGCCGCCGCCTATCTGCTGATCGCGATCGATGTTCTCCTGTCGCACGGAACGATCGCGCGCGGGCCGCTCGCGCCGTTCCTCGCCAGCCCGCAGCTGCTCGCCGACGATCGCACCCGGCAGATCCATGATCAGATGGGGTCGGGGCTCGACACGTTTGGGCTGAAGGAAGAGCCGAAGGGTCCGGTGCGCATGGCCGATCTTCGAGCACGCCCCTCGCGCGGCTATTCGCTGATCGACACCCTGCCGAATTTCCTCGCCGATGAGCCGGTCGGCAACGGGTTGCGGACAGCGCTCGCGGCCGCGGTCGAGACGCTTGAGCCTTATGGCGCGCACGCGACGTTGAGCGACCCGGAGCTGGCCGGACGGAACGCGCTCAATCTCCTTACCCGGGCGAACTGGTTCGAGCGGGACGACGGCAATCTCGAATATCGCTCGCCGCCGGATGAGGCCGCGCATTTCTCGGCGCTCGAAGCCAAGCGCGACGTGTCGGTCCAGGCAAGCGGCATGGAAGCGCGCATTTCGATGGCCGCCGAGGGCGGCGACTACGCGACTGCCGACACCGCGCGCGACGCGGTCGCCTATGCCGAGGGCGGCGTGCCCGATGGCAGCGATACCGACGTGCTCCAGTCACGCTCGACGCGGCTGATCACGACGGCGCTGCTGGTCGCGCGCGACGGCGACGACGCGCTGCTCGCGGCGAACGAAGCCTGGGTCCGGCAAGTGATCGCCATCGCGCTTGAGGAGAAATCCGATCGCGGCGGCGGCTCGCGCGACACGCTGCGCTACAACCGCCCGGCGATCGCGATCCTGGCGCTGATCCATCTCTGGGCGCGGCAGGGCCAGACCGCCGACCGCGATGCGCTGGTCGCGCTGGCGACACGACAGGACCGGGCGCCGGCCCCCGCGGTGGCGGCGGCGGTCCAGCGCAGCCTCGAGATCGAGCCACGCCTCTTCAAGGCGATGATGCGCGCGGCTTTTGCCAGCATGACGTGGCGCCGGAAAAGCTACGAGCGGGAAGACGAGGCGCCCCACGCGGCGTTCGAAGCGGAACGTGCCGCCGGGATCGATGCGGCAGTAGCGGCCGAGCTGGCCTGGCTTGACGGCGGTGCGGAGCCGGACTGGCCAGCCTGGCCCGACGAGCGTCCGAAACTGCGCAGGGCTGGCCGGATGCGAGTGCCGGGACCGGTCACGCCGGAGGAGCTCGACGCCGACGACGCGCTCGCGACCGCGATCGACGCGTCGCCAGCCATCCTTCATGCCGATCATCGGGCGGCGGCTCAATGGCTCGCGATGATACAGTCGGCGCCTGCCGGCGCGATCGGCTGGCGGCAGGAGATCGTCTCGGCCTATGCCGAGTGGACGGGGCGAATGAACGGGCTGGGATATGCGGCAGATGCCGAGGTCAGCCGCGACCCGAACGACTGGAATATGCACTATTACGCCTTCTACGCCGAGCGGCTGCTCGACGGGGACGATGCGGCGTTCGCGGCCGACTTGCCCTTCGTGACCGACCTGCCGGACGCGCGGTTCGGCGAAGTCGCGCAAACGGTGCAGCATGCTGCCGACGCGCTCTATTTCAACGACAGCGGCCGTGCGGCGGCGCGACCGGTGGCGCTACGCGCAAAGCTGGTCGGCCGTGTGATGACCCTCAACCGGTGGCAGCATGCCCACGACCCTGCCGAAGCAAGGATCGACATGGAGAGCGGCGGCATCATCGCGAAGATGCTGTTCAACACCTATGGGATGATCAACGGGACGCACAGCTATTTGCCGCGCGCCCTGTTCGACAGGGTCGATCCCTTTCTGCCGGTGCTGCGCCCGATGCTGCCTGGCGGGCAGACCGTGTTCGTTGCGCGCTGCACGATGAACCTGTTGCTGGTTGCGCCGCGCGCGCGGCATCTCGACTTCCTGCTCGACGCAGCCGAGGCCTGGTTCGGCCGCACGACATCGCCGGGCCTCTGGATCGCGGCGGGCGTCGGCCGTCAGGTCGTGCAATGGTTCGAGGCGGTGGTGGTCGAGGACCCGGGGTTGCTCGCACCAGCGCATCCGGCGCGTGCGCGGATCGATCGGGCGCTGGGGCAACTGGTCGCGGTCGGTGTCGCCGAAGCGCATGATCTGGAGGGCCGTGTCACGGCGGCGGCCGAAGCCGCGACCGTGGCGCTCGTTCGCCGCACCCCGCCCCAATGAGAGTCGAGTGACCTCGCCCGTTTTGGTTGCCCGGATAACGAAAGCTGTCAGTCTCCTATCGGCCCAGCTACCGTCGTCGGTAAGTTGCTGAATGAACGGCAGATATCGATCAACCAATTCGGGGCCGAGAATGTCGCCTCTTAAGGCGACCGCAGACGGGTCGACAAAGGGCAGCCATCCATTCAAACCCGCCGTCCAGAATCGGCAACGCGAGTTCCATTGGCTACAGGAGGCAAGGGCCTACGATTATCCGGGGCTGAGCGAGCTGGGGCTGTGACCGACCCAATCCTTCGATTAGCGGTCGCGCAAAACTGTTTCGCCTGTGCGCGGATCGGTCAGGGTGACATTCTCGAACGCCCTGATGCGCCATTCTTCTCCCTGACGGATCATCACGGCTTGCGCCAGCGTGTCGATCTCATGTGGCCCTGCCGGATGCGCGGTACCCATCCTCAGGCGGCTCCAGAAATGCA
>Ga0180221_1000267_pt1 | contig 55654 bp, 55 predicted proteins | sample eDN5th37CKraftMG_FD_151339 | JGI IMG/M metagenome (GOLD analysis project Ga0180221, IMG submission 151339) | Enriched Miracle-Growth compost microbial communities from Emeryville, California, USA - eDNA 5th pass 37_C Kraft MG (version 2) (version 2) ... | reverse complement strand
AAGATGCGGAACAGCATCTCGCCGAACTGGTTGCGCACCCACTGGTGGAACGTGGCGGGCTCCGGGATCGGCCGCAGCCGGGCATAGGCGTAGGAGACCATGCAGGCGGCGCTTTTGAGGAGTCCCAGGTTGCGCAGCGCCTCGAAGGCGCTGAGCGGATAGGAGTAGAACTTGCCGCCGTAGAAGATGCGCGACAGCCGAGGCCGCGCGATGAAATCGTCGGGCAGGATCTCGTGCCAGAGATCGACCACGGCCTTCGACTTGGAGAAGAAGCGGTGGCCGCCGATGTCGAACAGGAAATCGCCGTAGCGCACGGTGCGCGAGATGCCGCCGACGTAGAGCGGGTCCTTCTCGGCAACGATGACGGACGCGTTCTCTTTCGTCAGGCAATAGGCCGCGGTGAGGCCCGCCGGCCCGGCGCCGATAATGAAGACGTCGGCATCGACATGCGCGTCCCCAGCCGCCGATCGGTTGTTCGTCATGCCGTGTCCGTCGTGATCCCGCGGCGGACTGTGACGATGGGGTATTAAGGAGCGGCTTATCCGATCGCCGAAAATCGCGGGCATTTTCGTGGCAGCGTTAAGCGAAGCTCAACGCTGTTCCGTCATCCCTTCCGTCGGCCTGTCCCAGATCGGTACGTCATGTCGGCTCGTTCCCGCCCGGCCATGTTTGCGCTGCTCGTCGCGCTGGCCTGGGTGCTGGCCGCGGCCGAACTTCTCGTTCCGCACTGGAGCGAGACGGCGGTGACCCTGCACGACACCGATGACGCCATGCGGCTCGTCGAGATGCGCGAGTTCATCGCCGGCCAGGGCTGGTACGACATGCACGAGGCGCGGGTGCTGCCGCCGGCGGGCATGGACTCGCACTGGTCGCGGCTGATCGATGCCGGTCTCGCCGACGTGTTTCTGCTCGCCCGCACGGCTTTCGACGCGCCCATGGCCGAGCGCCTGACGCGGGCGCTGTGGCCGCTGCTGTGGCTGCTGCCGTGCATCGCCGGGATCGCGGCCATCGCCTGGCGCGTCGCCGGCCGCGAGGCGGCGGTGGTGACACTGCTGTTCGCGGTGCTGGGATTGCCCGCCTTCACCCAGTTCCCGCCCGGACGCATCGATCATCACAACGTCCAGATCGCGCTCGCGGTGCTGGTGGTCGCGGCGACCGTGTGGTCGGACCGGTCCGCCTGGCCGGCCTGGGCCGCGGGCATCCTCACCGGGCTGGCGCTCGCCATCGGGCTCGAGGGCGTGCCCTATGCCGCGCTGTGCGCCGCCGCCTTCGGCCTGCGCTACGCCGCCGAGCCTGGCGCGGCCGCGGCGTTTGCCCGCTACGGGCTTGCCGCCGCGGCGAGCGCGGTCGCCGCGCTCATGGTGGATGTCGCGCCGGCACACTGGACGACGAGCGTCTGCGACATGATCGCGTTCAACAGCGCGGCGGCGGTGGTGGCCGGCGGGCTCGTCGCCGCGCTGGCCGGCAGGTTCCGTGCCCTGGCCGGCGCGCCGGCGCGCTGGGCGCTGGTGGCGCTGGCCGGACTCGCCGCCGTCGCGGTCTATGCGATCTGCGAGCCGCGCTGCCTCGCCGGACCCTTCGCCATGGTCGATCCTGCGATCCGGCCGATCTGGTTCGACCGGGTCCAGGAGATGCAGCCGCTCCTCGGGACACTCGTCGCCAATCCGCTCACCGGCCTGTGGTTCGCGGTCTATCCGGTGGTGGCGCTGGCGGGGCTCGTCGTGCTGGCCGCGGGGCCGGCCGGGCGGGCGGCGCGATCCGATCCGGCGTTCCTGACGCTCGCAGCGGCCCTGCTGCTGGCGATCGCCGTGATGCTGGTCACCGTGAAGGGCGGGCCCTACGCGCAGTGGCTTGCCATTCCTGCGGTGGCGGCGCTGGCGGTGAGGCTGTGGGAACGGCTCGGCCTCGACCGCCTGGTGCCGCGGTTCCTGCTGGCGCTGGCGCTGGCGCCGGCCGTGGTCACCGGCGCGGCGCTCGCGGTCGCGGCGGCGGCCGGCCGCTCCGACGCCGAGGATCGCGACGCGGCGCGGCAGCGGGCCTGCTTCGCCACCGCGAATTACGCGCCGCTGGCGGCATTGCCGCCGGGACTCGTCGTCGCGCCGGTCGATCTCGGCCCGTTCCTGCTGGCGCTGACGCCCCACGCGGTGGTGGCCGCGCCCTATCACCGGGCGCCCGAGGGCATCCTGGCGGCGCAGGAGGCCTTCGCCCTGCCGCCGGAGGAGGCCCGCGCCGTGCTGCGCCGGGTCCACGCCGACTATCTCGTGACCTGCGGCATGCGCCCGCCGGCCGGGCTCGATGCCAGGGCCCGCGACGTGAGCTTATGGGGCCGGCTCCGGGCGGGCGAGGTCCCCGGATGGCTGGCCCCGGTGGCCGCGACCGCAGGTGGCCCGCTCGTCGTCTATCGCGTCGCGCAGGAAGGCCATTGACCCTGCCCGCCGACGGCCGGCCCTCGCGGTCGCAAGTCCCGTGGTTGTGGCGTTTTTCGCGACAAACCCGCTTGCGGCGGAAGCCGGTCCCCTTATATGTCCCGAGGCGCCGCACCCGCGGCGTCGGCAACTCGTAGGGGGTCGGAAGCGTCCCACCGGCTCAGGCTGACCCTGGGCGCGGCGACGATGCTGACCGGGCGCTGCACAGGCCTATGCCGACCTGCCGCTAAAGAGAGGATACAACAATGGGTAAGGTCATCGGGATCGACCTGGGCACTACCAATTCCTGCGTCGCCGTCATGGACGGCAAGAATCCCCGCGTCATCGAGAATTCCGAAGGCACGCGCACGACGCCCTCGATCGTCGCCTTCACCGACGACGGCGAGCGCCTCGTCGGCCAGCCGGCCAAGCGCCAGGCCGTCACCAACCCGGAAAAGACCTTCTTCGCCGTCAAGCGCCTGATCGGCCGGCGCTACGACGATCCGATGGTGGAGAAGGACAAGAAGCTCGTCCCCTATAAGATCGTCAAGGCCGGCAACGGCGACGCCTGGGTCGAGGCCGACGGCAAGACCTATTCGCCCTCGCAGATCTCCGCCTTCATCCTGCAGAAGATGAAGGAGACGGCGGAAGCCTATCTCGGACAGAAGGTCGAGCAGGCGGTCATCACCGTCCCCGCCTACTTTAACGACGCCCAGCGCCAGGCCACCAAGGATGCCGGCAAGATCGCCGGTCTTGAGGTGCTGCGCATCATCAACGAGCCGACCGCGGCCGCGCTCGCCTACGGCCTCGACAAGCAGAAGAACGGCACCATCGCGGTCTATGACCTCGGCGGCGGCACGTTCGACATTTCCGTCCTCGAGATCGGCGACGGCGTGTTCGAGGTGAAGTCCACCAACGGCGACACGTTCCTGGGCGGCGAGGACTTCGACATGCGGCTCGTGGGCTATCTCGCCGACGAGTTCCAGAAGGAGCAGGGCATCGACCTGCGCCGCGACAAGCTCGCCCTGCAGCGGCTCAAGGAGGCCGCGGAGAAGGCGAAGATCGAGCTCTCGTCCGCGACCCAGACCGAGATCAACCTGCCGTTCATCACCGCCGACGCCTCCGGGCCGAAGCACCTGACGATGAAGCTCACCCGCGCCAAGTTCGAGGCGCTGGTCGACGACCTCATCCAGAAGACAATCGAGCCCTGCAAGCAGGCGCTCAAGGACGCGGGCCTGTCGGCGGCGGAGATCAACGAGGTGGTCCTGGTCGGCGGCATGACCCGCATGCCCAAGGTCCAGGAGGTCGTGAAGCAGCTGTTCGGCAAGGAGCCGCACAAGGGCGTCAACCCCGACGAGGTGGTGGCGGTCGGCGCGGCGATCCAGGCCGGCGTGCTGCAGGGCGACGTCAAGGACGTGCTGCTGCTCGACGTGACCCCGCTGTCGCTGGGCATCGAGACGCTGGGCGGCGTGTTCACCCGGCTGATCGACCGCAACACCACGATCCCGACCAAGAAGAGCCAGGTGTTCTCGACCGCCGAGGACAACCAGAACGCGGTCACGATCCGGGTGTTTCAGGGCGAGCGCGAGATGGCGGCCGACAACAAGCTGCTCGGCCAGTTCGACCTGATGGGCATTCCCCCGGCGCCGCGCGGCGTCCCGCAGATCGAGGTCACCTTCGACATCGACGCCAACGGCATCGTCAACGTCTCGGCCAAGGACAAGGGCACCGGCAAGGAGCAGCAGATTCGCATCCAGGCCTCGGGCGGCCTGTCCGAAGCCGACATCGAGAAGATGGTGAAGGACGCGGAGGCCCACGCCGAGGAGGACAAGAAGCGCAAGGAGGCGGTGGAAGCCAAGAACCACGCCGAGGCGCTGGTCCACTCGACCGAGAAAGCGCTCGCCGAGCACGGCTCCAAGGTCGGCGAGACCGAGCGCCGCGCCATCGAGAACGCGCTGGCTGACCTCAAGGAAGCGCTCAAGGGCAGCGACGGCGAGGCCATCAAGGCCAAGACCAACACGCTCATGCAGGCTTCGATGAAGCTCGGCGAGGCGATGTACAAGCAGGCGCAGGAGGCCGGCCCCGATGCGGCCGCCGCCGGCGAGGCGGAAGCCAAGAAGGACGACGTCGTCGACGCGGAATTCACCGAGGTCGACGACGACAAGAAGAACAAGAAGTCCGCTTGAACGGCGGGCTGACGTCAAAGGACATGGATGGCCCTCATCCGGCGAGCGCGAGCTTCGGTGGGTGGGGGCCCTTTCGTAACCGGCTGGTGATGGCTACGTTTTACACATCGTCCGCGGGACGGTTCTCCTTCGGGTGGGTGGGTTGATGGCCAAACGCTGCTACTACGAAACCCTAGAGGTCGATCGCACCGCCGACGAGAGCGAGCTCAAGAGCGCGTTCCGCAAGCTCGCCATGAAATGGCACCCGGACCGCAATCCGGGCGACAAGGACTGCGAGCGCAAGTTCAAGGAAATCAGCGAGGCCTACGACGTCCTCAAGGACGCGGAGAAGCGCGCGGCCTATGATCGCTATGGCCACGCCGCGTTCGAGCCCGGCGGCATGGGCGCGGCCCAGGGCTTCGGTGGCGACTTCGCCTCGACCTTCGCCGACATTTTCGACGACCTGTTCGGCATGGGCGGCGGCCGGCGCGGCCGCGGCGGCCGCGAGCGTGGCGCCGACCTGCGCTACAACATGGAAATCACCCTCGACGACGCCTATCGCGGCAAGGCGGCGCAGATCAGCCTGCCGACCTCGGTGATGTGCGAGGCGTGCTCGGGCTCGGGCGCCAAGGCCGGCACCCGGGCCAAGACCTGCGCCACCTGCGGCGGCCTCGGCAAGGTGCGCGCCACCCAGGGCTTCTTCACCATCGAGCGGACCTGCCCGGCCTGCCACGGTCGCGGCCAGGTGATCGAGAGTCCGTGCCCGTCGTGCTCCGGCTCGGGCCGGGTCACGCGCGAGCGCACCCTCTCGGTCAACATCCCGCCGGGCGTGGAGGACGGCACCCGCATCCGCCTCGCCGGCGAGGGCGAGGCCGGCGTGCGCGGCGGCCCGCCCGGCGACCTCTACATCTTCCTTTCCATCACCAGCCATCCGCTGTTCCAGCGCGACGGCGCCGACCTGCACTGCCGGGTGCCGATCTCCATGGTGTCGGCGGCGCTCGGCGCGGAGATTTCAGTGCCGACCATCGACGGCGGCGACGGCCAGCTCAAGGTGCCGGCCGGCACCCAGTCGGGCACGCGGTTCCGGCTCGTCGGCAAAGGTATGCCGGTGCTCCGCACCAAGCAGATGGGCGACATGTACGTGCAGGTGATGGTCGAGACGCCGCAGAAACTGACCAAGCGCCAGCGCGAGCTGTTGCAGGAGTTCGAGTCCCTGTCGTCCCACGATACCCATCCCGAGGCCGCGGGATTCCTGGGGACGATCAAGGACTTCTTCAGCAGCAAAAGCAGCTAGGGTCCAAGCCTCCCCTTGACCCTGCGGCCGGCGGCATTTACCGCTTAGCTCAACCTGTAACCTGGGTGCATGTGGCATGGGCCTGTCCGCGTTGAAGCGTCTCGACAAAGTGCCCGTGGCGCAGTGGGGTTGTCTGCCGCGGAGCGACGACACCAAGAAGCGCGTCATCAACATCGATGACGAATTGCGTTTCCTGCGCACCTGGATCGAGAAGCCGCTGTCCATCGGCGCCGTCGCGCCGTCTGGCAAGGTGCTGGCGCGCACCATGGCGCGCTACGTCGATCCTGCGGTGGACGGGCCGATCATCGAGCTGGGGCCGGGCACCGGCCCGGTCACCGACGCGCTGATCCGCAACGGCATCGATCCGGCGCGGCTCGTGCTGGTGGAGTTCGACCCGGCGTTCTGCCGGCTGCTGCAGGAGCGCTATCCTCAGGCGACCGTGGTCCAAGGCGACGCCTATGGCCTGCGCAAGCTGCTGGCGGCGCTGCTGGCGAAGCCCGCCGCGGCCATCGTCTCCGGCCTGCCGCTGATGACCAAGCCGCTGCGCACGCGGCTGCGGCTCATCAGCGACGCGCTGAAGCTGCTGGCGCCGGGCGCCCCCTTCGTGCAGTTCACCTACGCGGTGGTGTCGCCGATCCCGACCGGGCTCGCCGGGCTGCATGCCGAGCGCTCGGAGCCGGTCTGGCTCAATGTCCCGCCGGCGCGGGTGTGGGTGTATCGCAAGCGCGCGCGGTCCTAGCGCGGAATTCGTGGCCGCGCGGTCCGCGGCGCTTCTGCCGGACCTTTGAAGGAGGCCACGGGTGGTTGAACCACGCGACCGGCTGATCGTGGCGCTCGACGTTCCTTCGACCGCTGCGGCGGACGCCGTGGTCGAGCGGCTGGGCGATGCCGTGACCTTCTACAAGATCGGCTATCAGCTCGCCTTCGCCGGCGGACTTGCTCTCGCCGGGAGCCTGCGCAACGCCGGCAAGCAGGTGTTCCTCGATCTCAAGCTGCACGACATCGGCAACACGGTCGCCAAGGGCGTCGAGAGCGTGGCGAAGCTCGGCGCCACGTTCCTCACCGTCCATGCCTATCCGCAGACCATGAAGGCGGCGGCGGCCGCGCGCGGATCGGGGCTCAAGATCCTCGCCGTCACCGTGCTCACCTCCTATGACGACACCGATCTCGCCGCAGCCGGCTACGGCATGAGCGTGCGCGAGCTGGTCGCCATGCGGGCCCAGCAGGCGCGCGCCTTTGGAGTGGACGGGGTCGTGTGCTCGGCGGAGGAGGCCGGCGCGCTGCGCTCCGTCGCCGGGCCGCTCCTGCTGGTGACGCCGGGGATCCGCCCGGCCGGCGCCGGCGCGGGAGACCAGAAGCGCATCACGACGCCGGCGGCGGCGATTGCGGCCGGAGCCGACTATCTGGTGGTCGGGCGGCCGGTGCTGGAAGCCGCGGACCCGAGGGCCGCGGCGCAGTCCATCGTCGCCGAGATCGCGGCGGCGAAACCATGACGAGGCGACGAGGGGCGACGCCATGGCGAAAGGTTACTGGATCGCGCGGGTGACCGTGAACGATCAGGCCGCTTACGATGAATACCGCAAGCGCAACGCCGCGGCTTTTGCCGCGTTCGGCGGCAGGTTCCTGGTGCGGGGCGGGCCGTTCCACACCGTCGCCGGGAGCGCGCGCGAGCACAACGTGGTGCTGGAGTTCCCGAGCCATGACCACGCCATCGCCTGCTATCGCTCGGCCGAGTACCAGGACGCGCTGCAATACCTGAAGCAGGGCTGCGACGTCGATCTCGTCATCATCGGCGGCTACGACGGCCCGCAGCCCGCATAGCTCCGCCAGCTTTCCTTACCGGGGCCGCGCCGCTATACCGTCCAGGGTTGCAGGAGCGAGCCAGGGAGCGGACGATGCCCGACATGTGGCTGATCGTGGTGGGCGCCGGCGGCCGCATGGGCCGTACGCTCATTCGCGCCATCGCGGAAACCCCGGGCGTGGCGCTCGCCGGCGCGGCGGAGCAGGCCGGCTCGCCGCTGATCGGCCAGGATGCCGGCATGCTGGCCGGGCTCGCGCCCAACGGCATCGCCGTCACCGCCGAGCTGGGGCCGCTGCTCGCGGCCGCCGAGGGCATCGTCGACTTCACCGTGCCCGCCGCGACGCTGGCGAACGCCGCGCTGGCCGCCAGGCACGGGCTCGTCCATATCATCGGGACCACGGGCCTCTCCGCCGCGGACGAAGCGAAGATCGCCGCGGCGGCCAAGTCGGCCGTCATCGTCAAGTCCGGCAACATGAGCCTCGGCGTCAATCTTCTGGCCGCGCTGGCGAAGCGCGTGGCGCAGGCGCTCGACGACGAGTTCGACGTCGAGATCGTCGAGATGCACCACAACAGGAAGGTCGATGCGCCCTCCGGCACGGCGCTGCTGCTCGGTCAGGCGGCGGCGGCGGGCCGCAACATCGATCTCGCGACCCACAGCGTGCGCGGCCGCGACGGCCTCACCGGCCCTCGCAAGCGCGGCGACATCGGCTTCGCGGCGCTGCGCGGCGGCACCGTGGTTGGCGACCACAGCGTGATCTTCGCCGGCCCGGCCGAGCGCATCGAGCTGACGCATCGCGCCGAGGACCGCATGATCTTCGCGCGGGGCGCGCTCAGGGCGGCGCTGTGGGCGCGCGGGCGTCACCCCGGGCTCTATTCTATGGCCGACGTGCTCGGCCTCAACGACAACGCGTGAGTGAGGACCGATCCCATGACCGACCGTCTTCTCGTGCTGGTGCGCCACGGCCAGAGCGAATGGAACCTGAAGAACCTGTTCACCGGCTGGCGCGACGTGGACCTTACGGAGAAGGGCGTCGCCGAGGCGCGCGCCGCCGGCCGCAAGCTCAAGGCGCTGGGGTTGGGCTTCGACGTGGCCTTCACCTCGGACCTCAAGCGCGCGCAGAAGACGCTGACGCTGATCCTGGAAGAGATGGGCCTTCCCAACATTCCGGTGACGAAAAACGTCGCGCTCAACGAGCGCGACTACGGCGACCTCTCCGGCCTCAACAAGGACGACGCCCGCAAGAAGTGGGGCGAGGAGCAGGTGCACATCTGGCGCCGCTCCTACGACGTGGCGCCGCCCGGCGGCGAGAGCCTCAAGGACACGCTGGCGCGCACGCTGCCCTATTACGTCACGGAAATCCTGCCGCATGTGCTGCGCGGCGAGCGCGTGCTTGTCTCGGCGCACGGCAATTCGCTGCGCGCGCTGGTGATGGTGCTCGACCGGCTGACCCCCGAGACTATCGTCAAGCGCGAGCTCGCGACCGGCGTGCCGCTGGTCTATCGCCTGAACGCCGACGCCACCGTGGCCGACCTCCAGGAGCTGGCGGCGTAATCCTTACGGCCGCCGCTCGCAGGCTTCGATGCGCACGAGGCGGCGGCTGTCGCGCGGGATGGCGCGATCGGCCTGCTCGTTATCGGTCGCCGCCGCGCAATCGAGCCAGAAATAGCCCGCCGTCGGATCGATGACGAGCCGTGCCGGGGCGAAGCCCGGCGCCAGCAGGATCGAGAGAAACGGGGTCGTCGAGTTCCACGACAGCCGGTTGACGGCCGGGTCGATGCGCTCCGCCGAGACAAAGCGCGGATCGCCGAGCGCCGGGTCGGACAGGTCGCTCATGGCGAGCGCGCGCAGCGCACTCGTATAGCCGGCCCAGGCCGTCACGAATTTCGCGGTCTCGACGGCGTGCACCAGCATCACCAGCGCAAAGGCGCCGATCGCGGTGCGCGGGTCGAGAGCCATGAGTCGCCGGATGATCTGTAACCGCATCGGCCATGGCTCGGTCTGCAGCGTCGCGAGCAGCGCGAAACCGAGCGTGCCGACGAGCAGCGCCGTGCGCAGGTAATAGCGGCCCTGGGTGAGCAGGAATCGGTCGAAGGCGAGCCAGCAGAGCCCGAGCGCGGCGGCGACGGCCAGCGTGGCATAGAGCGGCGCTTTCGCCGTCATTCTGCCGAGCAGGATGACGATCAGGCCGTAGCCTGCGAGCGCTGCGGGCAGCAGGATACTGACGTTGTTGACGAGCAGGGTGACGTCGAAAACGTGCAGCGCAGCGCGCTCCATCACGGCGCCGGTATAGGCGTCGGGCGGCAGCGCGATCTTCACCGCGAGCCAGACCGGCAGCACGACGCAGGCCGCGCCTGCGATGCGGCGGAACGCGGCGTCCGTCGCGCCGCGCAGGGCGAGCGACGCGACGATGAAAGCCTCGAACAGCAGCGCGCCCTCGTGGGTGAAGGCGAGCGCCAGCATCAGTACGACAACAAGCGCGGCGCGGCCCGCGCCGCCGCGTTCATCGCGACAGACGGCGAACGTCGGCCAGAACAGCGACTGCGCGGCCCACATCTCGGTCGGAGCCCCGAACACCAGCGGGCACAGCGACGCCATGGACGCGCAGGCGCAGGCGAAGACCACGCGTCCCTCGGAGCGGTCGGCGGAATAAGTTGCGACGAGCCCGAGCAGCGGCGCGGCGAAATGAATGCCGCCGTAGAGCGCGATGCCGCCGCGCGGGTCGCTGGTGAGCGCGACGTAAGCCTCGGCCGGCACGAAGCAGGCAAGATAGACGGCGAGGCGGCCGGAGATGTTGTGCCAGTGGATCGCCCAGGCGTCCTCCACCGCGACGGCATAGGAGAACACGGAGCCGTCACCGTACATCTGCACGTGGAATGACAGCCCAATAACGATGAAGGCGACGGCCCACAGCATCGCCGCAACGATGACCAAGCGTTTCAGGCGCGGCGTCATGCCCGCGCAGGCACCGGATCAGCCGCGTCCGCTATCAGGCGCTCAACGGTCATCCGACCTGCCCGGCCTCCCAGCCGAGCATGGCGCGCTTGCGCGTCAGGCCCCAGTGATAGCCGGTGATGTCGCCGCCCTTGCCGAGCACGCGGTGGCAGGGGACCACGAACGAGATCGGGTTCTTGCCGACCGCGGCGCCGACGGCGCGCGCGGCGTTCGGCTTGCCGAGCCGGCGCGCGATGTCGGAGTAGGTCGAGGCGCGGCCCATGGGAATGCGCAGCAGCGTCTCCCAGACGCGGACCTCGAAGTCGGTGCCGATCATGACCACGCGCAGCGGCTGCTCCGGCCGCCACAGCGCGGGCTCGAAGATGCGCCGCGCGAGCAGCGCGGTCGCCGCCGCGTCCTCTACATAGGTGGCACACGGCCAACGCCGCCGCAGGTCGGCGAGGGCGGCCTGTTCCTCGCCCGGATCGGCGAAGGCGAGGCCGGCGAGCCCGCGCGGCGTCGCCATCACCAGAGCGAGGCCGAACGGCGAGGGGTGGAAGCCGTAGCGCATGACGAGGCCCTCGCCGCCCGCCTTCCATTCGCCCGGCGACATCGCCTCGTGGGCGACGAACAGGTCGTGCAGCCGCCCCGGCCCGGACAGGCCGACCTCGAAGGCGGCGTCGAGCACGCTGGCGGAGTCGCGCAGGAGCGTCCGCGCCCGGTCGATGGTCAGTGCCTGGAGAAAGGCTTTCGGCGTCAGCCCGGCCCAGCGTCTGAACAGGTGGTGCAGCTCGTCCGGGGTCACGCCCGCGGCGTGGGCGATGGCCTCGATCTCGGGCTGCGACCGCCAGTGCTCGGAGATGAAGGCGATGGCGCGGCGCACCACGCCGTAGTCGTCGGCGCACGGCGCCGCAATAATATTGGTGGGAACGCGGTCGGGAGACAGCATCGCTTGCTCCATCGTTTCCCTCCAGCTAGAGGCCCGGGCCGCGCAGAACCACCCGCTTTCTGCACAGGTTGTCCACCGGCTGCGGCGTCAGACGACGGTTCGGGTCGGGCCGCGTCTCGCCTCCCCGAGCGCGGCGGCGAGCGCCACGGCGAAGCTCTCCTTTTCCGGCGGGCTGAGGAAGCCTGCCACCGGCAGCCGGCGGCCGCGCGACACCAGGAACAGGTTCTCGATGCCGAATTCGTCGTGGACCTCGCGGTCGAGCCGCACCCACACGGGGTTGAGCGTCCATTCGGCGATCTGGCCGCGGTGGCTCACCTTGCGCACCTTGAGCTCGGAGGGCGTCACCCAGACCTGCTCGTAGGCCGCCGCCGAACGGTAATTGGCCCGGAACGCGAAATAGACGAGGGCCACGTCGAGGCCGAAGAAGCCGAAGATCGGCCATGCCCCCATCAGGAGGAAGGCCATGCCGGCGGCGAAGCTGAGGCCGCCGACCAGCAGCATCACGATCAGGAACCCGGTGGCGTTGAGCGAGCGGTGGGGGGTGATCACCGCCGAGAACAATGTGGGTTCGACCGCGTGGTCATTGCCTGGGGTCATGGCCGTTCACTATACGAGGTTCATGGCGCGCAAGACCATTCCAAAAAAGTCCATTCCACAAACGCGGGCGGGAACACGCCCGGCGTCCAAGCGCCCGGTCAAGGGGGCCCGACCGACATCTTTCGGACCGAAGGCGGCCCGGCCCTGGACGCCGGCCGAGGTCGAGGAGGCGTTCCGCCGCTTCAATGAAGCCAACCCCGAGCCGCGCGGGGAGTTGCAGCATATCAACCCCTACACCTTGCTGGTCGCCGTCGTCCTGTCGGCGCAGGCGACCGACGCCGGGGTCAACAAGGCGACGCCGGCGCTGTTCGCCGCCGCCGACACGCCGGAGAAGATGGTTGCGCTCGGCGAGACGAAGGTGCGCGACTACATCAGGACCATCGGCCTCTACCGCACCAAGGCGAAGAATATCATCGCGCTGTCGCGCATGCTCATCGACAAGCACCACGGGGCGGTGCCGGCGACGCGCGAGGCGCTGGAGGAATTGCCCGGCGTCGGCCGCAAGACCGCGAACGTCGTGCTCAACATCGCCTTCGGGGAGAAGACCATCGCCGTGGACACGCACATCTTCCGCGTCGGCAACCGCACCGGGCTGGCGCCGGGCAAGGACCCGCTGGCGGTCGAGACGCTGCTCGAGGCGCGCGTGCCCGACAGATACAAGCTGCACGCCCACCACTGGCTGATCCTGCACGGCCGCTACATCTGCGTCGCGCGCAAGCCCTTGTGCGGCCGCTGCCTCATCAACGAGCTGTGCCGCTGGCCGGAGAAGACGCCGCCGGAGTTCCCGCTCGCCGAGCGCATCGCCACCAGCGCCAGCGTCATGAAGCGGGCGATTTGATCCGCCGCCGCGCCGGCTCCAGCAGCTCGCGGCGCGGCCCGCCGGCGAGCTGCTTGTGCATGTGCACCATCATCGCCATGCCGAACAGCGGCGTGGCCAGGTTGAGGATCGGCACCGAGACGAAGGCGGCGACGAACAGGCCGGCGACGAACACCGTGCCGGCGTTGGCGCGGCGCAGCGCCTTGGCCTCTTCCACCGGGTGGAAGCGCATGGCCGCGAGTTCGAAATACTCGCGGCCGAGCAGGTACGCCGTGGCGACGAAGAAGATCACCGCGCCGGCGCCGGCGAACAGCAGGAACGGCAGCGCGCAGAGATAGACCGCGAGCGAGAGGAGCGCGATCTTGACGCCCTCGACGGTCGCGGTGGTGAGCGGCAGCGCGCGGCCCGGCGGGTCGGCGGGATAGTATTCGCGCTCGACGTGTTCGGCGATCTCGTCGGCGAACAGGCTGGCGATCAGCGAGGTCACCGCCGGCATCAGGAACACGGCGCCGGCGACGATGCCGAACGCCACCGCCACGGCCAGCAGCCAGCCGAACGCCACCACCGGCCAATGCACCGTGGTGCCGAGGTTTGTCTCGAGCCAGTCGCCGCCGGTGCCGCTGAGCCAGACCAGCAGGCGGTCGAGGGCGATGCCGAGCACGATCAGCACGGCGATCGCCAGCCCGGCCGATTTCAGCAGGATCGACCGGAACGGCGGCGAGACCATCTGGGTCAGCGCCTTCATGGCGGCGTCGAGCATGGGTCCTCTCCAGCGTTGCGACCGTCACGTATGCCGCCAGCGCTGCCGCGCAAGATGGGGCGGCTTCATGGCGTTTGCGCGGCCTTTCGGGCTGGGGCAGATTGGTCCACCCCACCAGCCGGACCCAGCAATGCTCCATCGCCGCGCGTTCCTTGGACTCTCCGCCGCCGCGGTGATGGCGCCGGCGGTCGTGCGCGCGCAGGGCGTGACCGACGTGGACGTGGCGGTGGTCGGCGCGGGGGCGGCCGGCATCGCGGCGGCTCTGAAGGTCGCGGCGGCGAACCGCAAGGTCGTGGTGATCGAGGCCGACGACCGTATCGGCGGCCGCTGCGTCACCGACACCCGGACCTTCGGCGTGCCCTTCGACCGCGGCGCGCGCTGGATCCACGCGCCGGATACCAACCCGGTGGCGCGGGCTGTCGTGCGCGCCGGCATCGACATCTACGGCGCTCCGCCGGGCCAGAAAGTGCGCATCGGCCGGCGCTACGCCCGCGAGGGCGAGATGGAGGACTATCTCAGCGCGCTCGCCCGCGCACGCCGCGCCATCGACGATGCCTCGCGCCGCGCCGACGTGTCCTGCGCCCAGGCGCTGCCGAAGGACCTGGGCGACTGGCAGCGCACGGTGGAATTCGTGCTCGGCCCGTGGGCGAGCGGCAAGGACGTGAGCGACCTCTCCTCGGCCGATCTCACGCGCGCCGCCGACCGCGACGTCGAGGCGTTCAGCCGTCTCGGCTTCGGCGCGCTGGTCGCGAAGCTCGGCGAGCGGCTGCCGGTGCGGCTGTCGACGCCGGTGACGCGCATCAACTGGGGCAATCGCTGGGGCGTGGACATCCAGACGCCGCGCGGCGAGTTCGCCGCCCGCGCCGTCATCGTCACGGTCTCGACCGCGGTGCTGACCGCGGGCCGGATCCAGTTCAATCCAGCAATCGGCCGGCAGATGGAGGCAGCGTCGCGGCTCTCGCTCGGCAGCTACGACCACATCGCGCTCGACCTGCCCGGCAATCCGCTCGGCTTGCAGCGCGACGACCTGGTGTTCGAGCAGGCCGCGGGCGTGCGCACGGGCGCGCTGCTCGCCAACCTGTCCGGCTCGACGCTGTGCACGGTCGATGTGGGCGGCAGGTTCGGCCGCGATCTCGCGGCGCAGGGCGAGAAGGCCATGATCGCGTTCGCGCTCGACTGGCTCGACGGGCTCTACGGCACCAGCCTCAAGTCCGGAGCGACGCGCGCCGCGGCGACGCGCTGGAACGCCGCGCCTTACGTCATGGGCGCGTTCTCCGCCGCGGCGCCGGGCGGGGCCGCGTTCCGCCGCGTGCTGATGGAGGGCGTCGGCGGCCGGCTGTGGTTCGCGGGCGAGGCGGCCCACGAGACGCTGTGGGGCACGGTCGGCGGCGCCTGGGACTCGGGCGAGCGCGCGGCCAACGAGGCGCTCAAGGCCATCGGCGCGGTGAAGGAGCCGGCCCCGGCGCAGCCAGCGCCGCCGCCGCAGCAGCGCAAGCGGCGGAAGAAGCAGTCCTAACCTTTATTTCTGTTGAGCATGATCTTATCCGAAAAGTCTGCACCTTTTCGGGATCATGCTCGCAGCATGCCGCCGGTGCGCTTGCCGACTTCGGCGACGATCTTTTTCCCGACGGCGTCGATCTCCTCGTCGGTCAATGTCTTCTCGCGCGGCTGCAGCGTGACGGCGATGGCGACCGATTTCTTGTCCGGGTCGATGCCCTTGCCCTCGTAGACGTCGAACACGGTGACGCCGGCGATCAGCTTGCGGTCCGCGCCCTGCGCCGCGCGCACGATATCGGCGGCCTTCACCATGCGCGGCACGATGAAGGCGAAGTCGCGCGACACCGGCTGGAACGGGGAAAGCTCGAGCTGCGGCTTGGCGCGCGTCGGCTTGGCCTTGGCCTCGGGGATGCGGTCGAGGATCACCTCGAAAGCGACGAGCGGACCCTCGGCTTTCAGCGCCTGCAACGCCCTCGGGTGCAGCTCGCCGAACCAGCCGAGCACGTTCTGCGGACCGATCTGGATCGTGCCGGAGCGGCCGGGGTGCAGCCAGGCCGGGCCGCCGGGCACGACCTGCAGCGCGGAGGCCGGCGCGCCGGCGGCGGCGAGCGCGGCGAGCGCATCGGCCTTGGCGTCGAACGCATCCACCGATTTGCCGCCGTCCGACCAGTGGCGGCCGATGCCGGCCGCGCGCGCCAGCCCGCGCCTCACGCCGGCGGCGGCCACGAATTGATCCTCGGGCCGATCGCCCCTGAACACCTGCCCGACCTCGAACAGCGCGGTATCGCCGAAGCCGCGGTCGGCGTTCTTCTGCGCCGCCGCGATGAGGCCGGGGGCGAGGCTCGGCCGCATGTCGGAGAGGTCCGCCGCGATCGGATTGGCGAGCACCAGCGCCGCGCTGCCGCCGCCGAACAGCTCGGCCTCGGACCTGGCGATGAACGACCACGTGACCGCCTCGACGAGCCCGCGCGTCGCGAGCGCGCGCTTGGCCTTGCGGGTGCGCACCTGGATCGACGTGAGCACCGGCTTGCGCGGCGCGTCGCCGCGGTCGAACGATGCGAGCGGGACCTTGTCGACGCCGACGATGCGCACGACCTCTTCCACGATGTCGGCCTTGCCGTGCACGTCCGGCCGCCACGACGGCACCGCGATCTTCGTCACCGGCCCGGAGCCGGCGACGAAGAAGCCGAGATGGCCCAGCACCCGCTTCACTTCCGTGAACGGCACGTCGAGGCCGGCGAGGCGCTTGATCTCGTCGGGCGGGAATTCGATCACGCGATCCTCGGGCAATTGCCCGCCGGCGACCACGACCTGGGACGGCTCGCCGCCGCAGAATTCCATCACCAGCTTCGTCGCCAGCTCGAGGCCGGGCAGCATGAACCCCGGATCGACGCCGCGCTCGAAGCGGTAGCGCGCGTCGGTGTTGATGCCGAGCTTGCGGCCGGTCTGGGCGATGTTGATCTCGTTCCACAGCGCCGATTCGATCAGCACGTCGGTGGTCGTCTCGTCGCAGCCGGAGTGCTCGCCGCCCATGATGCCGGCGAGCGATTCCACGCCGTTGCCGTCGGCGATCACGCACATCGTGTCGTCGAGCGCATAGGTGCGGCCGTCGAGCGCCAGCAGGCTCTCGCCCGCCCTGCCGCGGCGAACCACGAGGTTGCCCTTCACCTTCCCGGCGTCAAACACGTGCAGCGGCCGCGCGCGGTCGTAGGTGAGGAAATTCGTGACATCGACCAGCGCATTGATTGGGCGCAGCCCGATGGCCTTGAGGCGGCGCTGCAGCCAGTCCGGGCTCGGCCCGTTCTTCACGCCGCGCACGAGCCGCAGCGCGAAGCCGGGGCACAGCGACGGCGTGTCGCCGAAATCGAGCGTCACGCTGACGGGGCAGGCGAACGCGCCGGGAACCTGCTTCGGCGGCGCGGTCTTCAGCTTGCCGATGCCGGCGGCGGCGAGGTCGCGGGCGATGCCGGAGACGCCGGCGCAGTCGGGCCGGTTCGGCGTCAGGTTGATCTCGATGACCGGGTCGTCGAGCTTGGCCCATTGCGCATAGGGCTTGCCGACCGGCGCGCCGGCGGGCAGGTCGAGGATTCCGTCGTGGTCGTCGGAGACCTGCAGCTCCATGCCCGAGCACAGCATGCCGCGGCTCTCGACGCCGCGGATGGTGCCGACGCCGAGGGTGATGGCCTTGCCGGGGATGAAGGTGCCCGGCGGCGCGAACACGCTGACCATGCCGCCGCGCGCGTTGGGCGCGCCGCACACCACCTGCACCGGCGCACCGCTGCCGGTGTCGACCATGCACACGCGCAGCCGGTCGGCGTTGGGGTGCTGCTCGGCGGAGACGACGCGCGCGATGGTGAAAGGCGCGAGCAGCTTCGCCCTGTCCTCCACGCGTTCGACCTCGAGGCCGATCATGGTCAGCGTCTCGACGATCCTGTCGAGCGGCTCGTCGGTGTCGAGGTGGTCCTTCAGCCAGGAAAGGGTGAATTTCATCGGCTTACTTCCCCGGCTTCCACAGGAACAGGATCGGCAGCAGCACGAAGACGATTATCGTGAAGCAGATCGCGATGCGGTTGCAGGCGCTGTAAAGCTCGCGCCTGATGATGAGCTCGTGCAGCACCGTCGCGCGGGCCGTGATGGAGTCCTCGCTGAACTGGCCGGCATGGAAGACGGCGAGGCAGCGCAGGCAGCCGACGGCGAGCAGGAGATAGACGCTGATCTCGGCGATCACCACGGCGATTTCCACGTCGTTGTCGGCGACCAGCGGCGCGACGAGGCCGAGGCCGGCGATCATCAGCGACGAATGGGTGAGAAGCCCCGTCGCCTTGCCGTCGACGGTCTGCAGCGACTGTACGATCTCCGGCGTCACCACCTCATCGTGCTGGCGCAGCCGCCTCGAATAGGTCGCGACGGCGGATTTGTCCCAGCCGCGCGTCAGGAGCGAGAACAGAATCCGCTCCGGCAGCGAGTGGCGGGGAGCCTCCGCGCCGGTCACGAACTCAGCCCTCCCGCGAGCGTGGGGAAGTCGAGCGGCCGGAAGCCGTAATGGGAGAGCCAGCGCACGTCGGCCTCGAAGAAGGCGCGCAGGTCAGCCATGCCGTATTTCAGCATGGCGATGCGGTCGATCCCCATGCCCCAGGCGAAGCCCTGATAGACGTCCGGGTCGAGGCCGCAGTTGCGCAGCACGTTGGGGTGCACCATGCCGCAGCCGAGGATTTCCAGCCAGTCCTCGCCCTCGCCGAAGCGGATCTCGCCCTTGTCGCGGCGGCACTGGATGTCGACTTCGAGCGACGGCTCGGTGAACGGGAAGAACGACGGCCTGAAGCGCATCGTCACGTCGTCCACCTCGAAGAACGCCTTGCAGAACTCGGCCAGTATCCATTTCAGGTGGCCGAGGTGCGAGCTCTTGTCGATGACGAGGCCCTCGACCTGGTGGAACATGGGCGTGTGGGTCTGGTCGGAATCGCTGCGATAGGTACGGCCCGGACAGATGACGCGGATCGGCGGCTGCTGGCTCAGCATGGTGCGCACCTGCACCGGCGAGGTGTGGGTGCGCAGGAGGAGCCGCGAGCCGTCCGGCTTTGGGTTGAAGTAGAACGTGTCGTGCATCTCCCGCGCCGGGTGGCCTTCGGGAAAGTTGAGCTTGGTGAAATTGTAGTCGTCGGTCTCGATGTCCGGGCCTTCGGCCACCGCGAAGCCCATGTCGGCGAAGATCGCGGTGAGCTCGTCGATCACCTGGCTGATGGGATGGACACGGCCCGCCTCCGCCGGGGCCTCGCGCACCGGCAGCGTCACGTCCACCGCCTCGCTGCTGAGCCGCGCGTCGAGCGCGGCGTCGGCGAGCGCGCTCCTGCGCGCGGCGAGCGCGGCGGTGACGCGGTCCTTCAGCCCGTTGATGAGCGGGCCCTGCTGCCTGCGCTCGTCCGGCGTCATGGAGCCGAGCGTCTTGAGCAGCGCCGAAACCGAGCCGCTTTTGCCCAGCGCGGAGACGCGCACCGCCTCCAGCGCCGCCTCGTCGGAAGCCGCGGCGATGGCGCCGAGGATGTCCTGTTCGAGCGTGGTGATGTCAGGCACGCGGGTTCACTCCGGCATGAGGAACAGGTCGGTGTCGTGCGGCTTGCCGCCGGCCTGGGTCAGCATGGCATGGACCTGGCCGCGATGATGGGTCTGGTGATTGAAGAAATGGGTGAGCACCAGCCATTTCGGCATCACCACGTCGCGCTTCGCCGCGCCGGAGAACCAGGCGAAGTCGCCGCCCAGCGCGGCGTCGTCGCAGCCGTCGGTCCAGGCGACGATGGCGTCGTCCATCGCCGCGCGCTCGCCCTTGAGCGCGTCCCAGTCGGGATAGAGCGAGGGCGAGTCCGGGATGGCGCCCGGCGGCTTCGGCGTGCCGGCGAAGCGGCTCATCCATATCCGGTCGGCCCAGAGCAGGTGGCTCAGGGTGCCGTGGATCGAGCGGAAGAAAGCGCCGCGATCCTCGCGCCGCTCCGCATCGGAGAGGCGGTCGGCGACGCCGTAGAGGTTCTGGTTCTGCCAGCGGTTGTAGCGGGCCATCCGCTGCACATAGGCGGCATCGATCATCGCTCGGTCCACACGTCAGGACGCCCGGCGGGCGGCTGATTACGCGGCCAGCGCGGCCTTGGCCTTCTCCACGATCGCCTGGAACGCCGCCGGCTCGCGGATCGCGAGGTCGGACAGCACCTTGCGGTCGATCTCGATGCCGGCCTTCTCCAGCCCGTTGATGAAACGGCTGTAGGTCAGGTCGAAGGCGCGGACGCCGGCGTTGATGCGCTGGATCCAGAGCGCGCGGAAGCTGCGCTTCTTGTTCTTGCGGTCGCGGAAGGCGTATTGGCCGGCCTTCTCAACCGCCTGCTTGGCGATGCGGATGGTGTTCTTGCGCCGCCCGTAATAGCCCTTGGCGGCCTTGAGGGTCTTCTTGTGCTTGGCGTGGCTGGTGACGCCCCGTTTGACGCGGGCCATGAGTGATCTCCTCGCGAAATCCGAAAAGTGGCGATCGCGGAACGGCGTTCAGCCGTTCGGCAGCCAGTATTTCTTGATGTTGTCGCCGTCGGTCTTGAACAGCACCTTGGTGCCGCGATGCTCGCGGATCTGCTTGGTGCTACGCTTGATCATGCCGTGGCGCTTGCCGGACTGCTGGAACATCACCTTGCCGGTGCCGGTGATCTTGAAGCGCTTCTTGGCGCCCGACTTGGTCTTCAACTTGGGCATTTGGCTCTCCTTCTGGAGCCGGTCCAGACGCGCGGACAGGCCGCGCCGGCCGGCGGTGCTCGAAACGAGCGGCTCTGGATTGAGCTGGTCCGTCGCCACGGCAGCCCTGAATGAGCCGGGCGGCGGAAGGCCGGCGTTATGGCAGAGTGTCGCGAAAATAGCAATAACGCCCGCGGGGCTGCCCCGCGGGCGTCAAAAACCTGGCCCGGACCTGGGGAATTTACCGCGGCGCCAGCACCATGACCATCTGGCGGCCCTCGAAGCGGGCGTCCATCTCAACCTTGGCGATCTTGCCGGTATCGCCCTTGATGCGGTCCAGGAGCTGGGTGCCGAGCTCCATGTGGGCCATCTCGCGGCCGCGGAACCGCAGGGTCACCTTGACCTTGTCGCCTTCCTCGAAAAATCGCTGGATCGCCCGCATCTTCACCTCGTAGTCGTGGTCGTCGATCATGGGCCGGAACTTGACCTCCTTGATCTCCACGACTTTCTGCTTCTTGCGGGCTTCGGCCTGTTTCTTCTGCTCCTGGTACTTGTATTTGCCGTAATCGAGCAGCTTCACGACAGGGGGCGTGGCATTGGGGGCGATCTCGACAAGGTCCATGCCGGCGGCTTGGGCGAAGGCGAGCGCTTCCGCGACGGAAACGTTCCCCTTGTTGGTACCGTCCTTGTCGATCAGATGAACTTCTCGGGCTCGGATCTCCTCGTTGATGCGCGGACCGTCCTTCTGGACGGGCGCGGGGGCTCTCATGGGACGACGAATGGCGACAATCTCCTCTCGCTGTTGCGACAACGGCGGGCACGGCGCCCGCCGGCCATAAGAATCGGGATAAACCGGTCCCAAGTCAACGGGTCTGGCATGCGCCAACGGATGGATGCCCGGCTCAAAGCGATGCAGCAAATTTGATCCCGGTCATTGGACGGACGCGATGACGCAAGAGCTCCATTTCTTCGACGTCGGGGCCGCCGAGGCCAGGCGCAGCCTCGCGGTGCGCACGCTCGCGGGCGATGCGCCTGGCGTGTTCTGGCTCGGCGGCTTCAAGTCCGACATGCTGGGAACCAAGGCCCAGGCCCTGGCTGGGTGGGCGCGGAAAGCCGGCCGCGCCTGCGTGCGGTTCGACTATTCGGGCCATGGCGAATCCTCCGGCGACTTTACCGACGGCACCATCGGCCGCTGGCTCGCCGAAAGCCGCGCCGTGTTCGAGGCGTTCTGCCGCGGACCGCAGGTCGTGGTCGGCTCGTCCATGGGCGGCTGGCTCGCCCTGCTGCTGGCGCGCGATCTGAAGCGCAGCCCGGTCGCGGCGGCGAGCGTCGCCGGCCTCGTCCTCATCGCGCCGGCGGTCGATTTCACCGAGGAACTGATGTGGAAGCAGTTCACGCCGGCGATCCGGCAGGAGCTTGCGGAAAAAGGCGTGTGGATACGGCCCTCGGAGTACGAGGCCGGCGGCTACCCGATCACCAGGGATCTGATCGAGGAGGGCCGCAAGCACCTGCTGCTCGGCGGCCTGATCGAGACCGGCTGTCCGGTGCGCATCCTGCAAGGCGCGCTCGATACCGACGTGCCGTGGTCCCATGCGGTGGAACTGGTGTCCCGGCTCGCCCAGGACGACGTGGTGCTCACCGTCATCAAGGACGGCGACCATCGCCTGTCGCGGCCCGAGGACATCGCGCGGCTCATCGAGGCCGTGCAGGAGTTCTAGAAATCCAGGTTGGCGTAGGTTTCCGAGGGCGGGATGCCGGCGTGGGTCTCGGCCAGCAGCGGCCGGAACGACGGCCGCGACTTGATGCGCGAGTACCACACCTTCGCCGCCTCATCCTCGCCCCACGGCACGTCGCCGAGGTAGTCGACCGCGGAGAGGTGCGCGGCCGCGGCCAGGTCCGCGTAGCTCAGGCGGTCGCCGGCGAGCCAGTCGCGCGCGCGCACGAGCCAGCCGATATAGGCGAGGTGGTAGCGGATGTTGGCCTGCGCGGCGCGGATCACCCCCATCTCCGGCGAGCCGCCGCCCTGTTCCCGCGTCATGTAGCGCTTGAACACGCGCTCGGTGACGAGCGGCACCGAGACCTCCTCGGCGAACTTGGTGTTGAACCAGGCGGTCAGGCGGCGGACCTCGACGCGCGCGTTGATCTCCGGCGGCATCAGCCGGCCGACGCCGCGCTCCACGCCGTAAACCTCGTCCAGGTATTCGGCGATGGTGGCCGCTTCCGGCACCGGGGGACGGCCCTCCTCGATCAAGACGGGCGTGGTGCCCGCGGGATTGAGCTTGAGGAACTCGGTGCGCCGCTCCCAGATCCGCTCCTCGACGAGGTGGGACGGAAGTCCGTACTCGCCCATGGCAAGCCGCACGAACCGCGAAAACGGGCACAGCGGATGGTGATAAAGCGTCGGCATTCTGCTCCTGGTTCCGCCCGATTCCGCGCGGCTACTGATACTTGATCCGCGCCGGGGAGCAAGCCGACCGGCCGACAAGCCTGTGTAATGGTTCCGTTATCTCATTGCCCGCAGACTGCGCCTGGCCCACAAGCGATTCGGGCCGCATCCTCTCGCGCTGGAGCCAATCACCCATGCTGATCGACCTCATCCGGGCGACCGCGCTCGGTCTCGTCGAAGGCTTGACGGAATACATCCCGGTCTCGTCCACCGGCCACCTGCTGCTGATCGAGCATTTCTTCGGCTTCGCCGACGAGGATTTCGGCAAGACCTTCGCCATCCTGATCCAGTTGGGCGCCATCCTGGCGCTGCTGTCGATCTATTTCGGCCGGCTGTGGCAGCTCGCGCTCGGCATGTTCACCGACCGCAAGGACCTGCGGTTCGTGATCGGCGTGCTGGTCGCGTTCCTGCCGGCGGCGGTGATCGGCGCGCTTGCGGGGGGCTTCATCAAGTCCACCCTGTTCAACCCGTGGATCGTTAGCATTTCGTTAATCATCGGCGGCTTCGTGCTGCTCTGGGTCGAGGGCCGCGAGCACGTCGAGCGCTACCACGACGCGCAGGATCTGCCGCTTCTCACCTATTTGCTGATCGGTATCTGCCAGTGCTTCGCCATGGTGCCCGGCGTATCGCGCTCCGGCGCGACCATCGTCTCGGCGATGCTGCTCGGCGTCGACCGCCGCGCGGCGGCGGAGTTTTCGTTCTGGCTCGCCATGCCGACCATGGCCGGCGCCTTCGCCTACGACCTCTACAAGAGCGGCGCGCACATGAGCGGCAGCAACGTCGTCATCGTCGCCGTCGGCTTCGTCGCGTCGTTCGTGTTCGGCTGGATCGTGGTGAAGACGTTTATCGGCTATGTCGCGCGCCACGGCTTCGGGGTGTTCGCCTGGTGGCGCATCCTGGTCGGCACGGCGGCGCTGGTCGCGCTGCTGCTGGGGAAATGAGCCTCAGTTCTTCAGCGGCTCTTTGTAGAGGTTGTCGCGGGTGATGTCGCTCACCTTGCTGGCGCCGGTGAGGATCATGGCGTTCTCGAAGCTCTCGCGGATCACTTCGAGCGCGGCGGCGACGCCCTTCTCGCCGAGCGCGGCGAGGCCATAGAGGAACGGCCGGCCGATCAGCACGCCCCTGGCGCCGGCCGCGATCGCCTTGTAGACGTCGTGGCCGGAGCGCACGCCGCTGTCGAGCAGCACCTCCAGCCGGTCGCCGACCGCATCGACGATGTGCGGCAGCACCGCCATGGTGCCGGAGGCGCAGTCGAGCTGGCGGCCGCCGTGGTTCGAGACCACGATGCCGTCCACGGCTTCCGCCGCGGCGCGCTTGGCGTCCTCCACGTCGAGGATGCCCTTGAGCACGATCCGGCCGCCCCAGCGCTGGCGGATCCAGTCGAGGTCGTTCCAGTTGAGGCTCTGGTCGGAGTTGCGCGAGGCCCAGGAGCCCTGCTTCACCGTGCCGACGTCGCGGCCGAGATAGCTTTCCAGGTTGCCGAACGACTTCGGCTTGCCGATCAGGCTCGACCACCAGCTCACCTTGGTGGTCATGTCCCAGGCGTTGCGCAGGGTGATGCGCGGCGGCACCACGAGGCCGTTCTTGATGTCGGCGTGGCGCTGGCCGCGGTAGGGCAGATCGACGGTGAGGAACAGCGTCGAGACGCCGGCGGCCTTGGCTCGGTCGATCATGGCGTGGGCGAACCCGCGGTCCTTGAACACGTAGAGCTGGTACCAGATCGGCCCCTTCACCGCGCCGGCGACCTCCTCGATGGTGTTGATCGAGAGCGTCGAGAGGCAGAACTTGGTGCCGAACTTTTCCGCCGCCCGCGCCGCGAGCTTCTCGCCGTCGCCGTAGAGCAGGCCGGTCATGCCGGTCGGCGCGAGCGCCACCGGCATCGCGACCTTCTCGCCGAGCATGGTGGTGGAGAGGTCGCGCTTGGAGGTGTCGATCAGCACGCGCTGGCGCAGCGTCACGGCATTGAACGCGGCGCGGTTGGCGCGCAGCGTGTTCTCGTCATAGGAGCCGCCGTCGACGTAATCGAACAGCGCCTTGGGCACGCGCCGGCGCGCCATCACGCGCAGGTCTTCGATGGTGGTGATCGGAGTCATCGCGCCCTCCCCGGGCAGAGCAGTCTTCTTGTTCGCGCCGGCGTTATATCACGCCACGCGGCCCTGGAACTGGCCGGTCTTGCGGAAGCGCCACAGGTATGACGGCGCGATCGCCTCCAGCGAGTCGGGCGTGATGCCGAGGCCGGCGAGGGTGCGGCCGTCGCGGATGGCGGCCTCCGACACCACGTTGTCGGTTTTGAGCAGTTCGATCTGGTCCGGCGTCAGCGGCGGCTTGGGCAGGAACTGCAGTACCGCGGCCGGAATCTTCGCCGCCCAGAACGGCACCGGCACCAGCAGCCGCTTGCGCTGGGTGACGGCGAGGATGAACTTCATCAGCGCCTTGAAGGTCAGCACCTCGGGTCCGCCGAGCTCGTAGACGGCGGGCCTGGCCTTGCCGTCCACGGCGAGCGCGACCGCTTCCGCCACGTCGCCCGCGAACACCGGCTGGAACTTGGTCTCGCCGCCGCCGATCAGCGGCAGCGCCGGCGATATCCGCGCCATGGCGGCGAAGCGGTTGAGGAAATCGTCCTCCGGGCCGAACACCACCGAGGGCCGGACGATCGTCGCGCCGGGCACGGCGGCGAGGGCCAGCCGCTCGCCCTCGGCCTTGGAGCGGGCATAGGCGGAGGTCGAATCGGGGTCGGCGCCGATGGCCGAGACGTGAACGAGCCGGGCGCCGTGGCTCGCGGCGACTTCGGCCACCGCGCCGGCGCCCCGCGCCTGCACCGCCTCGAAGCCCTGCCTGCCGCGCTCGAACAGGACGCCGACCAGGTTGACGACCACATGGGCGTCGCGCGCCGCGGCGGCGAGCGACTGCGGGTAGCGGACGTTGGCCTGCACGGAATTGATCTGGCCCACCCGGCCGAGCGGCTGCAGGTGGCCGGCGAGGTCCGGCCGGCGCACGCCCACGCGGATGCGGTAGCCGCGCTTGGCCAGGGCGCGGATGACGTGCCGCCCGAGGAAGCCGGACCCGCCGAACACGGTGACCAGCGTGTCCATGTTGTCCTGATCGATCGTCGCCATGGGTGTGAACCGCGTCTGAACCGGGGTCTCCGGCCGGAAATGGAGACTGCCTGCCCCGCGCATAGCAGGATCGGTGGCGGGCTGTATAGGCCACGGGTCCCGCGGCGGCCATGTCACGGGCTCAGCGCGGCGTTGACAAGGCGAAACCGCCCCCCTTATCTGTGCCCGCCCCGTGCCCAGGTGGCGGAATTGGTAGACGCACTAGTTTCAGGTACTAGCGGGTAACACCGTGGAGGTTCGAGTCCTCTCCTGGGCACCATCGCTGACTTCGGCGATTGAATCAAACAACCATCTGTATTTACAGGATTATCTGGATCGCGGCGGATAAGCGGCGGTACGAATGCCTCTTCCGATAAGTCCTCCCTGAAATATCCCGAAGCCGGCGTCTGCTGGCGTGAGGCCTGCCGGTGAGCTGCGCGAGCCTGTCGGCAAGCGCGAAGAGAAGAAGCCGCTCGGGACGAGAACCCTGCCGAAGCCGAATTGAGGCTGGCGGAAGAGCTGCGCACGCCCGAACAGCGCTGGGCCAACCTTCGTAAGGGACCGCAGAAGCTCTCCGAGGTCCAGGCTCGCGAGCTTGCGCTGCGGTCTATGACCGATGGATCGAAAATCACCACGATAGGGAAAGTGGGCGTGGCCGGGAAGCCGAGCTTGAGCGGTGCTATTTGTATGATCCACCTATTGCCTCCCAATAGGTGTGCGGCGCCTCGATCTGCTGTCCTGTCCGTCCTTGCTCAAGAAGCTGCGGCGGCGAAGTGCGCAAGCCGTTCATAAATTTCGATGCCGCCCGCAATCGGCAGGAACGAACCGCACGAACGGCCATTGAAATGGCAAACGCGAGGCTCCCATGAGATCAGCACTTGTTTTTATGACGTGTTGCGGCATCGCTGTTGTTTCTCAATCGGCCGGGACTTATGCCAAGTCTCGTCACCATCACGTTCGGCACCATTATCGGGCGATGAATTATGAGCCCGGGTACCGAGCGTGGCGTGGCCCCGATCCCACGCGCGGAGCCGGATACGCCGAGTTCAACCGGTTGCGGGCGCAAGGGCGCTGCGTCATGGACGAGGGATACGGCCGCTACAGCTTCTGCGATGGCGGCTTCTGATTGTGCTGCATTGGATAGCCCTCACGCCCAACCGATGTGCCCGTGCGAGGCTCAGGACCGAACGCCGGCAGTCACGCACGGGCTGAGTACGTAGTATGGCCATTGACCCGCGAAAGCTTGATTTAGAGGTCCAGCCGCAAGGAAGATTTGAAAAGATTTGGGCGGCTTTCAGGCCGCCCTCTACGTTTTTGTGATCGCGTGCATAACCGCGGGCTTGCTGGGATGCTTCGGGAATGGATGGCTCTCCTGGATCGATGCCCCCGTCCCCGGTAGCGACGCTCATGTGGAATACGACCGCTACCTGCGGGCTCACAATGAAGCGGTCTTGAAGGTGACGCTTTTGGCCGCTCCTTCGACAGTCGTCATCCGCATAAGCCAATCCCTCGCAGACGCGTTCAAGGTGTCCGATGTGCTCCCTCGTCCCGCGACGATGCAGGCCGGCGCAGACGGAATTGAGATGGAGTTTCCGGCCCAAGGGGGACGTTCCGAATTCATCTTTCGGGTCGAACCGGCCACGTTCGGCGCCGTCCACGGCTGGGTGGAGGTGCTGGGCGGACGTCTGCCGATCAATCTCCTGATTTATCCCTAAGGTCCGCCCGTTATGGACATCGTGCTGCGCGCCGCCGTGATGTATCTCACGATGCTGCTGATGCTCCGCGTCACAACGCGGAAGGTGATGCGTTCGGCAACTCCGCTCGAACTGATCGTGGTGTTTTTATTCGGCGGATTGGGCGTCCAGCCGCTGCTGGGTGGCGATCGCTCCCTGACAGGCGCGATCCTTGGGATCGTGACTATTGCCGGACTGCATATCTCGCTGTCGATGCTGGAAACGGTTTGGCCGTTGGTGGGGCGCATCACAAAGGGCGCCCCTATGATCGTCTATACGCTTGGCACCTGGGATTGGAGGGAAATGAAAAAATTGCGAATTCAGCGCGAGGACGTGCTGGCAGAGACGCGGCTCCAGGGGCTCAGGAGCCTCGAACAGGTCGAGACCGTTATCGTGGAGCACAACGGAGGCATAACGATCATCCGTCCGAAATAGAGAGCCGTTGGTCGACAACGCTTCGGATCAGGAACTGAAATTACGAAATAGCGGCCTTTCGGTTTCGGAGGCCAGCGTGAATTGCTCCCGAAGCTGGCTCGCAATCCGGTTCACGCGCTCCTGGCAGCCCGGATTGGACGTGGGCTGCGAGAACACCCTTGCGCGCCATCCGTAGAGGGGGTCGGCGCACACCGAGACTTTCACCTGTCCGCCGATGCGGGCCTCGATTATCGAGGCCAGATCAATCGCCGTCCTGCTCTCTCTGGCCATTTCAGGTCTCCCGCGCAGTTTGTGCGTTCCTGAACGACAGCTTGGCAAGATCGTTCCTCTGTCTCGTATCCGACAAACACGAGCGCGCCGTTCGGACAGAGCTTTCCGGGACTCGTGGCGCGACGGGCCGGCGTTGGTCGGCAATCGGACACTGGAGTTAGAATCATTCCATGCAGGAACGCATGTCATCAGCACTGGTTAGCAGCCGGAACGCGATCCGTGCCACCAGCTCAATAAGGATGATCTCCATGTTCCTGCGCCAACGTAAGCTTCAGTATCAAGCAAAGCCCGAGAAGCCCGATCCCCTGTTTGCGAAAATGCTTCAAGAACCGCTCGGAGGTCAGTGGGGCGAGATCAGCGTGATGATGACTTACCTCTTCCAAGGATGGTCCTGCCGCGGGCCCGCAAAGTACCGGGACATGATCATGGATATCGGCACCGAGGAGATCGGCCATGTCGAGATGCTCGCGACCATGATCGCCCGTCTGCTCGAAACCTCTCCGGTGGAAGCTCAGGAAGACATGGCTAAGAATTCGCTCGTGGGGGCTGTGATGGGCGGAGCCCGGGTGGAGGATGCCATCGTGGCGGGTCTCAATCCACAGCATGTCATCGTCGCCGGATCGGGGCCGCGCCCGGCGGATAGCGCCGGGAACCTGTGGAACGCAGGTTTCATGACGGCCAGCGGCAACCTGCTCGCCGATTTCCGCTTCAACGTTACCGCCGAAAGCCAGGGTCGGCTCCAGGTTTGCCGGCTTTACAACATGACGGACGATCCGGGCGTGCGGGACATGCTGTCGTTCCTGATTGCGCGGGATACGATGCACCAAAATCAGTGGCTGGCCGCGATCGAGGAGCTCGAGGCCGACGGCCTTGAGGAAACGCCGGTGCCTGCCAAATTCCCCCGCGAGCTCGAAAAGCAGGATGTCGCCTATCAGTTCATCGATGCGTCGGAGGGGGCCGAAAGCGCCGAAGGCCGATGGTCGAAAGGACCGTCGATGGATGGCAAAGGAACGTTCACGCGCAGGAAGATCGAGGCCCTCACCAATGACGAGGGCCTGCTGGGACAGGTGGATCCCCGGACCTACGGTACCCCGGCCCAGCCGGTGCAGGCCACCGCGGCCGAATAGCGGGCCTGATCCGAGCGGCGGAGCGAAACACCGGGACATTCAAACGGGCGGGCCCCGGCAGCCCGCCCGTTTCTGCTTGCTCCAAAGCGAGCGCGCTACTTCATTGCCTCGTAAACGGCGTGGGTCCAGGCGCCTTCGGGCTTCTTGGTGATGACCGGATCGGACTTGCCGCTCATCAGCACGGAGACGGTGCGCTCGTAATCCTTGGGATCGAGCTCGCCGGTGCCGGGATCGAGCAGCTTGCCGACCTCGACCATCATGCGCTTCTGATCCTTCTCGGTCTTGGCGCCGGTGGTGTCCGCGGCGAGGATGATCTTCACCGCCTCGTCGGGATGGGCCTTCGCGTAGTCCCAGCCCTTCATCGACGCCTTCACGAACTTCGCCATCTTCGCGACGAAGGCCGGGTCCTTGAGCTTGTCCTGCATGACCCAGAGGCCGTCCTCCAGCGTCGCCACGCCTTCCTTCTCGTAATTGAAGACGACGAGGTCGCTCGGTTTGAAGCCGCCGTCGATCACCTGCCAATACTCGTTGTAGGTCATTACGGACACGCAGTCGGCCTGCTTCTGCAGGATCGGATCGACGTTGAAGCCCTGCTTGAGCACCTTCACGCCGCCCGGCGAGCCGTCCGTCTTGTAGCCGAGCTTCGACATCCACGAGAGGAACGGATATTCGTTGCCGCCGTACCAGATGCCCACCGTCTTGCCCTTGAGGTCTTCCGGCTTTTTGATGCCGGTTTCCTTGCGGCAGACGATCTCCAGACCCGAGTGTTTGAAGGTCTGCGAGATGTTGACGAGCGGCACGCCCTTCTCGCGCGAAGCCAGCGCGGACGGCATCCAGTCCACCACCACGTCGGCGCCGCCGCCGGCGATGACCTGCGGCGGAGCGACGTCGGGCCCGCCGGGATTGATCGTCACGTCGAGGCCGACGTCCTTGTAGTAGCCTTTCTCCTTGGCGACGAAATAGCCGGCGAACTGAGCCTGCGCGACCCACTTGAGCTGTATCGTCACGCTGTCGGCGGCATTTGCGGCGGCGAAGGGAAGCCCCAAGGCAAAACTCGCCCCGAACCCTGCCGCAAGCATTGTCAACTTTCTCATGTCCTTTACTCCAAAAAGACGATAGCGGACCGCCGAGTCAGGTCCGATACGACGGATGCCAGAACGTCGTCGCGCGCTCGGCGAACGCGACAATTCCGTAGAAAGCCATGCCAGCAATCGCGGCGAGCATGATCTCCGCCCACACCACGTCGAGCGCCATGCGCCCCGCCTCGATGGAGATGCGGAAGCCGATGCCCTGCGTCGGCGTTCCGAAGAACTCGGCGACGATGCCGCCGATGAAGGCGAGCGTGGAGTTGATCTTGAGGGCGTTGAAAACGAACGGCATCGCTGCCGGCAGGGTGAGCTTGAACAGCATCTGCCGGTAAGTCGCGCCGTAGGAGCGCATCAGGTCGCGCTCGATATGGCCGGCGGCGGCGAGCCCCGCGAGCGTGTTCACCAGCATCGGAAAGAACGTGATGACGACCACGACCGCGGCCTTCGACGGCCAGTCGAAGCCGAACCACATCACCATGATCGGCGCGATGCCGACGATCGGCAGCGCCGAGACGAAATTGCCGATCGGCAGCAGGCCTTTGCCGAGGAACACGTAGCGGTTGGCGACAACCGCGACCAGGAACCCGGCGGTGCAGCCGATGACATAGCCGCTGAGCACGCCGAGGATGAAGGTCTGGAAGAAGTCCTGCCACAACATGAAGAGCGAGGAGAAGAACCGCCCCGCGATGGCGGACGGCGCCGGAAACAGCACCGGCGGCACGCCGAAGCCGCGCACCGCGACTTCCCACAAGTAGAACACGAAGGCGCCGAACAGCAGCGGGATGGCGAGATCGAGCATCCGGCCGGCGGTCTTGTCGCGGGTTCTGATCGCGGCGAGGCCGACGACGGCAAGCGCCGCCGCGAGCCACAGCCCCAGCACCGGCAGCCAGAAGCCCAGCGCCGCATGGCCGGCGACGGCTGTGTCGTACACGAGAGCCAGCGTCGCCGCGCTGCCAATGACGACGCCCGCCAGGGCGGCAACGACCGACGGGCCCTGCGCCACAAAGCCTGCCCCCACGAGCAAGGCCGCCGCCAGCACCACGGCAGCGAGCGACGCCGGCCGCGACCACAGCCCGCCCGCTCCTGCCGTGGTGGACAACGGAAGCGCCAGCGACGCCAGCAAGGCAAGAGCAGCGGCGAGGAACGGCGCCTGTTGCCGGAGCGCGGTCACGGGCGCGCCCCCATGCGCCTTGCCACCCGGCGTTCGACCAGCCCGGCAGCACCGACAAGACCTGCGGCGAGGATCGACGCCGCCAGCAGCGCCGCCCAGATCTGGATCGTCTGGCCGTAATAGGAGCCCGCGAGCAGCCGCGCGCCGATGCCGGCCTGCGCGCCGGTCGGCAGCTCGGCGACGATGGCGCCGATCAGCGAAATGGTGATCGAGACCTTGATGCTGGCGAACAGGAACGGCATCGACGACGGCCAGCGCAGTTTCCAGAACACCTGCGCCGGCGTCGCCGACCAGGTGCGCATCAGGTCGCGCTGGATCGGATCCGGCGAGTTCAATCCCTTCACCATGCCAATGGCGATGGGGAAGAAACACAGGTAGGCGGAGATCAGCGCCTTGGGAAACAGGCCGCGCAGGCCCATCGCGCCGAGCACGACAATGACGATGGGCGCGACGGCGAGAATCGGGACCATCTGCGAGCAGATGATCCACGGCAGCAGGCTCTTCTGCAGCGTCCGCAGCTGCACGATCAGCACGGCGAGGACCACGCCGAACACCGCGCCGATGACAAAGCCGAGGAACGTCGCCGACAGCGTGACCCAGGCATGATAGACGAGGCTGCGCGGCGATGTGACCGGCCAGCCGAACACGTTGTCGACGAACGTCCCGACGATCTGGTGCGGCGCCGGCAGCAGCGGCCGCTCCGCCGCCATGGTGCCGGCCAGCACGTCGGAGAGCGTGTAAGGCGTGTCCTCGCGCTCGAAGCCGTCGCGCACGACATTGAAATTCATCAGCACCGCGGCGGCGTACCAGACAACGACCAGCACCGCGACGACGGCGAGCACGGGAGCGTACCGTGTCGCGGCGAGACGGCGCCATGGCGCGGGCGCCTGCGGCGCGGCGAGGATGCTACTCGTCATAGGAATGCCCGGAGCGCAGGCCCATGCGGACGCGATGGGCGATCTTGAGGAACTCGGGTGTCTCGCGGATGTCCAGCGTGCGGTCGCGCGGGAAGTCGCAGTCGATGTCGTCGATGATGCGGCCCGGCCGCGGCGACATCACCACGATCCGGGTGGAAAGAAATACAGCTTCGGAAATCGAGTGGGTGACGAAGATCACCGTCTTCCCGGTCTTGTTCCACAGCCGCAGCAGTTGCTCGTTGAGGTGATCGCGCACGATCTCGTCGAGCGCGCCGAACGGCTCGTCCATCAGGAGCAGCGCAGGGTCGAACGACAGCGCCCGCGCGATCGAGGCGCGCTGCTGCATGCCGCCGGAAAGCTGCCACGGAAACTTGCGCTCGAAACCGCCGAGGTTGACGAGTTCGAGATACCGGCGCGCGCGCTGCCGCCGCTCGCTTTCGGCGTAACCCATCACCTCGAGCGGCAGCATCACGTTCTTCTCGATCGTCCGCCACGGGTAGAGCGCCGGCGCCTGGAACACGTAGCCGTAGGCGCGCTGCCGGCGGGCCTCTCCGGCAGGAAAGCCGTTGACCAGAAGCGTGCCGGAGGTCGGCTGTTCGAGGTCGGCGATCACGCGCATCAGCGTGGTCTTGCCGCAACCCGACGGGCCGATGAACGAGACGAACTCGCCGGTCGCAATGGCGAGATCGATATGCGACAGCGCGTCGACCTTGCCGTCGGCGGTCTCGAACGTGAGCGAGACGTCGCGCACATCCACAGCCAGTATCCGCCCGTCGGCAGCCAGCTTCGGCTCGGCTGCAACAGTGCTCGTCAACGACCGCATGACTTCAACCACAACAGCGGATGAGCCCGGGACAGGCGATGCAAGCACGATGCCGTGTGCTTCCGCCAAGTCTCGGTCACCGTGCAAATCTCATTGCTGGAAATGATTGCAAGCGGTCGCGGGGATAGCGCGCTCAATGTTTGTTCAGCAGGCGGGAAAAATAGGCAGATCAAACCATCGGACGGCAAAATGCCGCTATCGTTTTATCCGATGCGCTTTTCATGCCTGATTTCATCAGTCGATGTTGCGACGGCGTGCGGAGTTCGTCATGGTTTGACGATGGTGATGATAACAATTCCTTTGCGCGTGACGCGATGAAGCCCGCGCCGTTCAAATATGTCGCCGCCGCCTCGCTCGATGAAGCACTGGCGCTGAAAGCCGAACACGGCGACGAGGCTCGCTTTCTCGCCGGCGGCCAGAGCCTGGTGCCGGCGCTGAACTTCCGGCTGGCGCAGCCGGCCATGCTGATCGACATCAACCCGCTTTCGTCTCTTGCGGGCATCGCGCGCGCGAATGGCGGCGTCCGCATCGGCGCGCTGACGCGCTACCGCACGCTGGAGCGCGACCCCGTCATCGCCGAGGCCGTGCCGCTGATGCACGAGGCGCTGCCTCACATCGCGCATTCGCAAATCCGCAACCGCGGCACGCTCGGCGGCAATCTCTCCCATGCCGATCCGGCCTCCGAAATGCCGGCCATCGTCGTTGCGCTCGGCGGCCGGCTGCGCGCGCAGTCGATCCGTGGCGCGCGTTGGATCGCGGCCGGCGATTTCTTCCTCTCCGCGCTGGCGACGGCGCTTGAGCCCGACGAGATGCTCACGGAGATCGAGTTGCCCGCGAACACGGCCGGGAGCGGCGCCTGCTTCATGGAAGTATCGCGGCGCCGCGGCGACTTCGCGCTGATGGGCGTTGCAGCGACGCTGACGCTCGGCGCCGGCGGCGTGTGCGCTACGGCGCGTGTGGCGCTCTGCAATGCCGGCGAAACGCCGGTCGATGCCAGCGACGCCGCGGCCCCGCTCGTGGGCGCGACCGTAAGCGAAGCCGCCGTCGACGATGTCGCTGCCGCCGTGCGGCAGGCCGTCGACCCGCCGGGCAGCCTGCACGCCGGCAAGGACTATCAACGCCACTTGGCCGGCGTATTGGTGAAGCGCGCGCTGCTCACCGCAGCGGAGAGGGCGCGTCATGGCTGAGGACCTGCACGACATCGACGTCACCGTGAACGGCGCGCGCTATCGCGGCCGCGCCCAGGGACGCATGCTGCTCAGCGATTTCCTGCGCCACGAACTGAGACTCGCCGGCACCCACGTCGGCTGCGAGCACGGCGTGTGCGGCGCCTGCACCGTGCAGTTGGACGGCCTGCCGGTGCGCTCCTGCCTCACCTTCGCTGTGCAGGTCAACGGCCACACCGTCACCACCATCGAGGGCCTCGCACCGTCGGCCGGCACGCTGCATCCGCTGCAACAGGCCATGCACGACCATCACGGCCTGCAATGCGGCTACTGTACGCCCGGCATCCTGATGACCATGAGCGCGTTCCTCGCCGAGTGTCCGTCCCCGACCGAGGCCGAGGTGCGCGAGGCGCTGTCCGGCAACCTGTGCCGCTGCACCGGCTACCAGCACATCGTCGACGCAGTGATGGCCGCGGCCGCGTACTTGCGGGGCGAACCATGACCACGCGCTATTTCGGCGCGCCCATCAAGCGCAACGAAGACAAGCGCCTGCTCACCGGCCAGGCGTTGTTCGTGGACGATGTCGAGTTGCCCGGCCTCCTTCATGCCGCGCTGCTGCGTTCCTCGATCGCGCATGCGCGCATCAAGTCGATCGATGTCAGCGCCGCACGGATGCGGCCCGGCGTCGCCGCAGTCTACACGGCCGACGACCTTGGCGACGTCTGCCAGCCGGGCCCGCTGCTGGTACCGCCGCCGCCGATCGACGGCATCGTCTTCAACCTGCGCACCCATATGCCGCTCGCGAAGGACAAGGTGCGCTTCGTCGGCGAGCCCTTCGCCATCGTCATCGCCGAGAGCCGCTACGTCGCCGAGGATGCCCTGGCGGACATCGTGTTCGAGATGGAGCCGCTGCCGCCGGTCGCCGACCTCGAGAAGGCGCTTGCCTCCGGCGCCGCCCTCGTCCACGAGGACCTGACAAACAACATCGCCGCCCGAGTGCGCCAGACCAAGGGCGATTACGCCAAGGCCGCGGCACGGGCCGACCACGTCATCCGCCGCCGTTTCCTTTACGACCACGGCATGTCCTCGACCATGGAGACGCGCGGCGTCGTCGCGCAATGGGACGCCCGCGCCAACCAGCTCATGGTGTGGGACACTACGCAGGCGCCGGTGTTCGTGCGCAACGGGCTGGCCGGCGTCCTGGGGTTGAGCGAGCGGCAGGTGCGCGTGATCGCGCCGTTCGTCGGCGGCGGCTTCGGTCCCAAGATCATGATGTTCTACCCGGAGGAGATTCTGGTGCCCTGGGCGGCGATGCAATTGAACCGGCCGGTGAAATGGATCGAGGACCGGCTGGAGCATTTCGTCGCCACGACCCACGAACGCAGCCAGATCCACGACGCCGAGATTGCGCTGACCCACGACGGCAAGATCCTCGGCGTCAAGGACGTGTTCCTGCACGACAGCGGCGCCTACGATCCTTATGGCCTGACCGTGCCGATCAACAGCCAGTGCACGATGCTCGGTCCCTACGTCGTTCCGAATTACGACAGCACGTTCACCGCGGTCTTCACCAACAAGACCATCGTGACGCCCTATCGCGGCGCCGGGCGGCAGCACGGCGTGTTCGTCATCGAGCGCCTGCTCGACTTCGCCGCCCGCGACCTCGGCATCGACCGGGCCGAAATCCGCCGCCGCAACCTCATCCCGCCGGACGCCTTCCCGTACAACAACGAGATCATCTACCAGGACTTCGCGCCGCTCGAATACGACAGCGGGAACTACGAGCCGGTGCTGCGGAAGGCGCTTGATCTCGTCGGCTGGGACGCCTTCGTCAACGGCGGACAGGCCAAGCTGCGGGCGCAAGGCCGCTGCGTCGGAATCGGCGTCGCGACTTATGTCGAGGGCACCGGCATCGGCCCCTACGAAGGCGCCAAGGTGCAGGTGCAAAACAATGGCAAGGTCAGCGTCGCCACCGGCATCGGGACGCAAGGCCAGGGGCATTTCACCGTGTTCGCGCAGATCGTCGCCGACCAGATCGGCGTCGACGTGAAGGATGTGGATGTCGTCACCGGCGACACCGATCAGTTCTATTGGGGCGCCGGCACCTTCGCGAGCCGCGGCGCCGTGGTGGCGGGCAACGCCGTCAACGAGGCTGCCAGGAGCGTGCGGCAGAAGATATTGAAGCTCGCGAGCGAACTGTTCGAGTGCGCCGAGGAAGACTTGGTTATCGAGAACGGCCAGGTGTCGATCACCGGCGTGCCGGGCAAGTCGATCCGGCTCGGCGAGCTTGCCATGCGCGCCAACCCCATGCGCGGCGCGGTGAAGCCCGGCACCGAGCCGGGCCTCGAGTCGACGCAGTATTTCGGGCCGCCCAAGGGCGCCACCGCCAACGGCGTCCACGCCATGATGGTGGAGATCGATCCCGAGACGCTGATGCTGACCATCCTGAAATACGTGGTGGTGCACGACTGCGGCACGGTCATCAATCCGCTGATCCTCGCCGGCCAGATTCACGGCGGGGTGGCGCAGGGAATCGGCAATGCCTTCTACGAGCATCTCGCATACGACGACGACGCGCAGATTCTCTGCGCTTCGCTGGCCGACTATCTGCTGCCGACCTCGTTGGAGGTGCCGCGCATGGAGCTCGACCACACGGTGACTCCCTCGCCGCTCAATCCCATGGGCATCAAGGGCGCGGGCGAGGCCGGCGCCATTCCGGTCGGCGCGCTGTTTGCGCAGGCGATCGAGGATGCGCTTGGCCTCGCGGAGGCGGGCGTGGAATTGCGCGAGATTCCGCTCAGCCCGAACCGGTTGTGGGAGTTGATCTCGGAAGCCAGATCGTGACGCCATGATCCTCGTCACCGGCGCCGCCGGCAAGAGCGGAATGGCGGTCATCGAGGCGCTCGCCGCGCGCGGCGAGCGCGTCCACGCGTTTGTGCATCGCGAGAGCCACATCGGCCCCGCATTGACGCGGGGCGCCAGCATGGCCAGCGTCGGCTCGCTGCACGACGCCGACGGCATTGCCCGCGCGTTGAAGGGTGCGCGCGCGATCTATCACATTTGTCCGAACGTCAGCCCGAACGAATTACGTTTCGGTCATGCCGCTGCGGAAGGCGCCGTGCGGGCGGGCGTGCGGCGCTTCATCTATCACTCGGTGCTGCATCCGCAGGTCGAGGCCATGCCGCATCACTGGGAGAAGATGAAAGTCGAGGCCATGTTGTTTGCGAGCGGTCTCGACGTGACCATCCTGCAGCCGACGGCCTACATGCAGAATCTCCGCGCCGGCTGGACGGCGATCGTGAACGAGGGCGTCCTGCGCGTCCCTTATCCGGCCGAAAGCCGCATCAGCCTGGTCGATCTCGACGATGTCGCCGAAGCCGCCGCCATTGTGCTGGCAGACGACACGCATGTCGGCGCGACCTATGAACTGGTCGGCACGCCGCCGTTGTCGCAGACCGCGGTGGCGGAGGTCATCGGCAAGACCATCGGAAGGCCCGTGCTCGTGGAATCCGAAACGCCCGACGACTGGGCGACCCGCGCCCGGGCCTCGGGCATGGACGAGCATCGGCGTGAGACGCTGGTCAGGATGTTCCGCTATTACGCCAGCCACGGGCTCGTTGGAAACCCGAACACGCTGCGCTGGCTGTTGGGGCGGGCGCCGACCAGCCTGCCGGCGTTCGTGCGGCGCGCCGAGAGTCGGTAAGAGCTGCTTCGCAGCGGCGCCATAACGAGAAGCGCCGTCATTCCGGGGCGCGCCGCAGGCGCGAGCCCGGAATCCAACCACAAGGATCCGAGTCTACTTCTGGATTCCGGGCCCCGCGCTTTGCGCGGTCCCGGAATGACGCCTCCCACTCACGCCAGCGGCGGCCAGCCGATCGGGTGCATCTGCTGGATGATCTTGGCGAGCGACAGGATGCGCGGCTCCTCGAACCGCGCGCCGACGATCTGCATTCCCACCGGCAGGCCCTCGCTCGTCTTCCCCGCCGGCACGCTCCCCGCCGGCAGGCTCATCAGCGTGACGAGGAACGAGCCCGCGATCCAGTCGGTATAGTTTTCGAGCTTGTTACCGTTGATCTCGGTCGGGAAGTTCTGATCGACCGGATACTGCTTCACGGGCGAAGCGGGCGTCAGCAGCAGGTCGTATGTCTCGAACAGGTCGCGGAATCGCAGGAACAGTGCCTGCCGCTCCCGCTCGGCCTTGCCGAAATCGAGCGGCGTCACCTTGAGGCCGGCCTTCACGTTGCCCTTGAGGTTGGTGCCGAATTCCTCAAGGTGATCGAGATTGGCATATTGCTGGCCGACCATCCACAGGCCGCGCCACGTCTGATACGGCGCCTTGCCGTCGGAGGCGTCGAACGCGATCTCCTCGACGGCGGCGCCCGCGTCCTTCAGCGACAGCGCGGTCCTGCGGCAGATGGCGTCGATCTCGCTGTCCACGCCGATGCCGGCGATGTCCGAAACATAGGCGATGCGCAGGCCCTTCGCGTCCTTCGCCGCCTCGACTTCCGTCAACGCGCTTTTCCACGGCGGCGACACGGAGATCGGCGACAGCCGGCTGAACCCGGCGATGGCGTCCAGCATGCGCGCGGCGTCCTCCGCCGTGCGCGCCAGCGGCCCGTTGACCTGGCCGGGATCCCAGGCGAGCGGCATCGGGTGGTTCGGCGTCAGTCCCGGCGTGGGGCGGATGCCGACGATGCCGCAGAACGCCGCCGGCATGCGGATCGAACAGCCGAAATCGGTGCCCTGGGCCAGCGGCAGCATGCCGGTGGCGACCGCGACGGCCGAGCCGCCCGAGGAGCCGGCCGGGCTCAGCGCCGGGTTCCACGGATTGCGCGTGGCGCCGAACACCGGGTTGACGGTGTTGGCGCCCGCCGCGAACTCCGGCGTATTGGTCTTGGCGAGCACGATGGCGCCGGCCGCCTTGAGCCGGCGGACCACCTCGGCGTCTTCCGTCGGCACATGGTCCTTGAACAGCGGGGAACCGAACGTGGTGCGGATGCCGGCGGTCGCCGTCACATCCTTGATGCCGATGGGCAGGCCGTGAAGAAGGCCGGTGTCCTCGCCGCGCATGATGGCATCGCCGGCCTTGACCGCGGCTTCCCGCGCGGCATCGAGGGCGATCGTCACCAGCGCATTGAGCTGCGGGTTGATGCGGTTGATCGGTTCGAGGTGCGCTTCCAGCACCTCGATGGGGCTGACGGCGCGCGATGTCATGAGCCCGACCAGTTCGCCGGCGGATTTCCGCGTGAGTCTTTCGTCGGACATGAATGTACCTTGGATAGCCGCTACTTGCCCGACCAATGCACGAAACGGCGCTCGATCAGGAGGAACAACAGGTTGAGCCCATAGCCGAGCGCACCGGCGGCGAAGATCGCCGCGTACATGCGCGGCATGTCGAACAGTTGCTGGGCCTCGAACACGCTATGACCGAGGCCGTCTTGCGAACCGATGAACATTTCTGCCACGACGATGATGACGAGCGCCAGCGAGATACCGTTGCGCAACCCGATGAAGGTCTGCGGCAGCGACTCCAACAGCATCACGTCGAACAGCACGCGCAGGCGCGACGCGCCCATCACCTTGGCGGCAAGCAGCCGGACCTTGCGCGCGTTCATGACGCCGTAGGCGACGTTGAACAGGATCACCAGGGCCGCGCCGAACGCGGCGACGGAGATTTTGGTCTTGTCGCCGACGCCGAACAGGACGAGGAACAGGGGAAACATCGCCGAGGCCGGCGTGGATCGGAAGAAGTCGATGACGAATTCGAGCGAGCGATAGACTTTTTCCGACGAGCCGAGCAGGATGCCGAGCGGAATGGCGATGATCGCGGCGACCAGCGTCGAGGCCACGGTGCGGCAGACGGTCTTGACGAAGTCGAAGCCAAGCGGCCCGTCCATGCCTTTCCACAACGCGTGGAACGCCGAAGCCGGCGACGGCAGCAGGACGGGATCGACCCATTGTTGCCATGTCGTGACCGACCACACCGCCAGCAGGCCGATAACGCCGATGACCGGCAGAAAGGCATCGAAACGGCCGGACTTCATCCGCGATGCACCTCGCGCTGAAACACCTCCAGGCAATGCGCTTTGGTGCGGATGAAATCGGGATCGGACAACGTCGCAACGGTGCGCGGACGCCGCGCCTTCACCGGCACGAAATCGGCGATCCGCGCCGGATGGCGCGACAACAACAGCACGCGGTCGGCGAGATAGACCGCCTCCTCCAGGTCGTGCGAAACCAGCACCATGGTGGTGCCGCTCTCCATGAACAGCCGCTGGAGCTGCTCGCGCATGAACAATGTCATCTCGTAGTCGAGCGCGGAGAACGGCTCGTCGAGGAACAGGATTTCCGGCTCGACCACCAGCGCGCGCATGATCGAGACAAGCTGCTGCTGCCCGCCCGACATCTGGTAGGGGTAAAGACCGAGGTCGAGTCTGATGCCGAGCCGCTCGATCAGCCGCTCCGTGCGGGCTTGGCGCTCGGCCGGCGGCACCCTCATCATTTTCAGCGGATAGGCGATGTTGTCGAAGGCGTGCAGCCAGGGAAACAGCGCCTCGCGATAATTCTGGAACACGTAGCCGAATTTGATCTCGTCGAGCCGCATGCCGTCGAACAGGATTTCGCCGGCATCGACCGGGACGAGCCCGGCGATCATGTTGATGAGCGTGCTCTTGCCGCAGCCGTTCGGTCCGAACACGGAGACGAGTTCGCCGCGCGGCAGGTCGAGATCGAAGTTGTCGTATATCACGGCGTTGTCGAAACGCTTGCCCAGGCCGCGGATGGTGACATGGGCACGCGCGACGGGCCTGTTCCGCGGTCGTTGTTCCGCCGTTCCCTGTTCAAGCCTCTGCGGCGCCGCGCTCACGCATTCAGCCTTAGAACGATTTCAGGTATGTTTTCACGTCCACTGTCTCCGGGACGACCCCGATCCGGGTGCCGAAATCGGCGAACATCTGGAGGTCCGCCAGCTGTTTCGGGCTCATGTCCTTGGTCATGACGTACCCCAGCATGGGCACCGTATCGACGACATTGTCCGGCGTCATGGTGTTCTTGGCGAGATATTTCCGCGCGTCGCCGGGGTTCTTCGCGATGTAATCGACAGCCTTGGCCCAGGCGGCGGCGAAATTTCTGGCGACCTCCGGCCGCTTCGCGATGAAGTCCGAGGTGAAGGCGCAACCCGCTGCGTAGGCGTCGGCCTGTGGATCGCCAAGAATATATTTGGCGATCACGCCGGCTTCGACCGTCCTGGCGACGCCGAGATTGCGCATGATGGTAGCGCTGGGCTCGAGCGTGTAGCCGCCATCGAATGTGCCGGCTTTCATGGCATTGACGTGCTGGCCCTGGTCGAGCTGGTCGATGGTGTAGTCGACGCCGTCCTTGAGGCCGACCTTGGCGAGAATGCCCTTGGCGGTGTTGAGGTTCGCCGGGCCCGGCGCCGACATCAGCTTCTTGCCCTTGAAGTCGGCCAGCGCGTTGATGGTCAACCCGCTGCGGGCGACAAACTGCTCCATCTTGTAGGTCGCGTTCTGGCTGTGCATCGCGATGTAATTGACGACGCCCGGCTTTTTGACCCCGGCATTGAGCCCTTCCAACGTGACCAGGACGGCCGAGACCTCGATCTGGTTGGTCATCATTGCCGCAACATTGGGCGGGCCGCCCATCAATTGGATGGTCTCCGGCTCGATATTGAGGTCCTTGAAATAGCCCCTCTGGATCGCGACGAAGTAGGGCAGCGACGAACTGATGGGAAAAACGCCGACCTTCACCTTGTCCGCCGTCTGGGCCGCCGCAGGCAGCGCCCCCAGCACCGCGAGAGCCAAAGCCCCGATCCACCGCCCCGGTCCGCTCATGTCGCCACCTCTATCCCGTGGGTTTCACCCAATCGCCTCCTGAGGGGCAAGGTCCGTGCCGTGTTCGCGGTCACTCGCCGGCGTCGATGATGGCGATGCACGGGCCGCCGCCTTGCGGTCCCTGGTGCATGGCGTCCACTGACACGAACACCGCCGGGTCGCCGATCGCCGCCGCGGCGACCCCGCCCACCGCACCCTTGGCGTGGCGGTGCCACGGTACATCGGAGTCGTCCATCATGATCTGGCGGCGGCCGCGCAGCTTGCCGGTACGGTCGGCCTCGCACTTCATGAAGCAGTTGACGAGCCTGCCGTTGAGGTCGCTGGCGCGCGGCCGCTCCGGCAGGTCGAGGCCCGCGTTGCGGATCGCATCGTAGATGCCGTCGATGTCAATCGCGTCCTTCATCACGGCGTGGCCGATGCGGAAGCGGCCGCCGGCCCCCGGCTTGTTGCCAAGCAGCACGATCTGCGCCTGGGTGAGTTCGACCCCCGAGGAGCAGGAGGCGACGGAGGAGTAAAGGTCGAGGTCCTTGCAGATCTGCTCGGCGCGCGGCATGGCGATCTCGCCCAGCGCCACGGCGATGCCGAGCGCGGTGGTGCCGTTCGACACGCCCATGGAATCATGGACCTCGCAGGCCACGGTCTGGTGACGACTTTCCGCATCAAGCACGGAATCGATGGTCAGCAGCGGCGTCTTGGTCTGCACGTAGTGCACGTCCTTGGGGTCGTCGATGCCCGCGTCCTTCATGGCCGTCTTCACCGCGGCCGCCACCTTCTCCACCATGGCCGGGCGGCCGATGTCCTCGGGCAGCAATTCCTCGCTCATGGCCGTGCCGATCGTGAGCCGCGATTTCGAGGCCGGGCCGGTCTTGCCATTGCGCGCGAACACCGTGGCGTGGGGCGTGATGACGCCGTCGCAGCCGCCGGACCACACCATCGGGACTTGCGCGATGTCCGCCTCGCTGCGCTTGCCGTGCTTCATCAGCACGCGGCGGAATGCCTGGTCCGCGAGGATGCGGGTGAAATCGTTGACGCCGCCGTTGCCCTCGGTCTTGCCGATCACGGCGACGATCTCGTCGGCCGTGAACTGCCCGGCCTTGATGCAGTCCTCGACGCCGCTCGCATCCTGCACCGTCTTCAACTCGACTTTCGCAACCTCGATCGCCATATTTCGTCTCCAGGTCACTTCATCCGCGGCCGAAATTCGCCGCGCAGCATCTTCTCGAACCCGTGGCCGCGGTCGATCATCGGCCGTGGCGGACGCGGCGCAGCGCGTCGCGCCCGTGTCGCGGCTTCATCGACGCTGAAGGCGTCGCCTTCCGCCTTGATGACGACACCGTAATCGTCGCGCGCGCGGTCGGGCGACACGCGGCCCTCGATCACATCCTTGAGCACCAACTCGGTCTCGCGCTCGAGCGGATCGCCCCAGCCGCCGCCGCCCGTGGTCACCACGCGCACCACCTGCCCGCGCAGCACCGGCTCGCCATCGACGAGGCCGCCCAGGTCACGCGCCTCGCCTTCGAGATCGACGGTGACGCAGAACGGCTGGCCCGCCTTGCCGCCGTTGAGCCCATAGCAGCCGAGCCGCACGCGATCCGCCGTGACGATGGTGCGGCAATCGACCAGCGCGCGGTAATGCTTCTCGTAGCCGAGACCACCGCGCCGCTTGCCCGCGCCGCCGGAGTCGGTGCGAAGCGCCAGCTTCTCGACAAGCAGCGGAAACCGCGTCTCGGTGAACTCGGCCGGCTGGTTGCGCGAGTCCGGCACGATATGGATGGCGTCGTTGCCGTCCGCGTAGTAGCGCCCGCCCGAGCCGCCGCCGAGCACCTCGCGCGAGAGGAACGGCTTGCCCTCCGCGTCGTTGCCGTAAAAGCCGGTGTAGCGGATGGTCTCCTGGTCCGCCGGCATCCGGCCGTCCACCGCCTGCGCCACCACGCCGGCGAGGAGGCCGAGGCAGCGCAGCAGCACGAAGGAGCGCGCGTTGGTGGCGGCCGGCCATTCCGGAGTAATCAGCGTTCCCTTCGGCGGGAAGATCACGTCGAAGACCTCGCAGACGCCTTCGTTGACGTGGATTTCCGCGGCGCGCTCGGGCGTATCGGCGAGGTTGCGCAGGATCGGCGCGATCCATTTGACGAGGAAAGCGCCGTCAGCGTAGTCCGCCGGCCAGTTGATCGGCCCATCCGATTGCGGATCGGTGCCGGTGAAGTCGAGCGTGATTCGCCCGCCCTTCTTGGTCATCTTCAGCGCGATCTTGTGCAGCTTGGGATCGGTGACGCCGTCGTGCTCGACGTAATCCTCCCAGGCGTATTCGCCGTCGGCGATCTTCGCCAGCAACTCGTTGCGGTAGATGTCGCGGCACTTGTCGAGGACCGCCTGGAAGCACGCCTCAACCTGCGCGCGGCCGAACCGCTCGAACAGGCCGGCCATGCGCCGCGCGCCCATGAGGCAGGCTTGAATCTCGCTGTCGAGGTCGGCGGCGAGCATCTCGGGAACGCGGGTATTGCGCTTCACGATGGTGAAGACGCCCTCGTTGCGCACGCCCTCGCTGTAGAGCTTGACCGGCGGGATCGCCAGTCCCTCCTCGAAGACGGTGGTCGCGGTGCCCGGCATCGAGCCCGGCACGCGGCCGCCGACGTCGTCGTGGTGGCCGAACGCCTGGATGTAGGCGACGACTTCGCCCTCGTGGAACACCGGCACGGTCGAGCACAGGTCGGGCAGGTGCCCGATCGATCCTTCCGTGAGATAGGTATCGTTCATCAGGAACACGTCGCCCGGCCGCATGGTGTGCGGCGGGAAGTCTCGCACCACCGCGTTCGGCATCGCCGAATAGGAGCGGCCGGTGAGCTTGCGGCACCGACTGTCGAACAGCCCGACGCGGTAGTCGTGCGCCTCGCGGATCATGGGCGAGCGCGCGGTGCGCTCGATGGCGAACTCGATCTCCGCTTCGATCGAGTTGAGCGTGCCCTCCACGATCTGAAGGACGATGGGATCGACGGCGACGGTCTCGCGGCGTGCGGCTTGGTGAACGTTCATGGCCTTGCCCTGACGATCAGGATGCCGTGCGGATCGACGGCGAGGGTCTGGCCGGGGAGCACGACCGTGGTCGAGCCGAACTCCTCGATCACCGCCGGTCCGTCGAGAATGAATCCCGCCGGCAGCGTCGCGCGGTCGTAAATGGGCGTATCGCGGAACGCGTCGCCGAAATAGACCGGCCGCGTGTCTTTCGGCGCGGGCTTCGCTGCTTTGTCCTCGAGTTTCGGCAGGCTCGGCCGCTCGATGACGCCGAAGCCGGAGACGCAGAAGTTGACGATCTCCACCTTCTGCTGGCCGGCGTAGTTGTAGCCGAAGGTCGTCAGGTGCGCGGCGTTGAACGCGGTGATGAGCTGCTTGAGGAATTGCGCATCCACCGCGCCGCCGGGCGCAGGCACGCGCACTTCCATGGATTGGCCGGCGTAGCGCACGTCGGCCTCGCGGGCGAGCCGGATGTTTTTCGGATCGATGCCGTCGCGCGCGAGCGTTTCCGTCGCCTCGCGCTCCAGCGCCGCATAAAGCGCAGCCACGGCGGCGAGATCGACGCGGTCCTCGTGCATCACCTTGGTGACGATATGATCGGTGCGCCAGTCGACCGCGAGCAGGCCGAAGGCCGACAGGTTGCCCGGGTTCGGCGGCACGATACACGCCTTCATGCCGAGCAGGTCCATCACCGCGGGCGACTGCGCCGGCCCGGCCCCGCCGAACGAAAGGAGGGCAAAGCCGCGCGGATCGATGCCGCGCTGGATCGTCATCTGGCGGATGGCGTTGGCCTGGCTCCAGTTGGCGATCTCGACAATGCCGTGCGCCAGCTGCTCGAGGCTCATGTTGCCCGGCAGGCGCCTCGCCAGCGCGGCAATGCCCTCGCGGGCGCGCTCGACATCGAGCGCAATACCGCCGCCGATCAGCGCGGGCGGGATGCGGCCGAGCACGAGGTTGGCGTCGGTTATGGTGGGCTCGTCGCCGCCGTCCGGATAGCACATCGGACCCGGCACCGCGCCGGCGCTGCGTGGCCCGACCTTGAGATGACCCTCGCGGCTGATCCAGGCGATGGAGCCGCCGCCGATGCCGATGGTCGCAATGTCGATCATCGGGATGCGCACGGGGAACGGCCCGACCGAGCCGCCGTTGGTGAGGTGCGGCTTCGCGCCTTCGATCAGGCAAAAGTCGGTCGAGGTGCCGCCGGCGTCGAGCGTCACCAGGTCGGGAAAGCCGGCGACCTCCGCGATCGCGGCGCTGCCGAGCGCGCCCGCCGCCGGACCGGACAGCGCCGTGGTGATCGGCTTGCGCAGGATCTGGTCGGGGCTGGCGACGCCGCCGCTCGACTGCATCACCAGGAACGGCTTGTCCCGAAGGTCCGCGCCAAGCTCCTCGTGGACGCGCGCGAGATAGCGGTCGAGGTGCGGCTTGACGAACGCGTCCACCAGCGTCGTCACCGCGCGCTCGTATTCGCGATATTCTGGCAGCACCGCGCAGGAGAGCGACAGTGTCGCCTCCGGGTATTCCTCCGCCACGATGTCCGCGGCGCGCCGCTCATGGGCGTCGTTGGCATAGGAATGGATAAGGCAGATGCCGATGGCCTCGACCTTGTTGCGGCGGAAGAACCGCGCGGCCTCGCGCACGCTCGGCTCGTCGAGCGGACGGAGCTCCTCGCCGCGGAAGCTCAGCCGGCCGCCGGCTTCGCGCACGTAATGCAGCGGAACGAGACGGTCGGGCTTCACCCAGAAATAGGAATTGCCGTAGCCCTCGGGCACCGACTGCCGCGCGATTTCAAGGATATGGCGAAAGCCTTCCGTCACGATCAGGCCGAGCGAGCGGATTTCCCCCTGCAGCAGCGCGTTGGTCGCGACCGTGGTGCCATGCGCCAGCCCGGCGACGTCGGCCGGTCCTGCGCCGGCCGAGGCGAGAATGTCCTTCACGCCGCGCACCAGGCCGATGGCGGGGTTCGCCGGCGTGCTCGACACCTTGGTGACGCGCATGGCGCCGGTGTGGGAATCGACGCAGACGACGTCGGTAAAGGTGCCGCCGGTATCGATGCCGATGCGGAAGCGAGGGTGGTGCGCGCTCATGCGGCACTATCCGCAAGCCGCGGAGACCGAGTCAAAAATCGATTTTTGATGCTTCTATCGGCAGAGCCGATAACGCCTGTTCTTCGCGCAAAGGTCTAATCTTTCAGCGATTCATGCAGCGCAGCGAGAAAAGCCTCCTTGCGCCGCGACATCGGCTGGCGACGCCGGAACAACGACAGCGCGATCTGGCATTCGGGCGCGATCTGCAGCAGCTTCAGCACGCCGAGCGCAACCTCGTTCTCGACGCAACGCACGGGCACGATGGCGATGCCCTTGCCCGATTGCACGATGGCCTTCATCGTCTCGACGTTATCGACGATGGCAAGAATGTTGGGCCTGATGCCGAGGTCGGTGAACAGCGACATCACCACCTGTCCGTAGCCCACGGACAGTTCGTTCATCACGATCGGCTCGGCGATCAGCCGCGCCACGTCGACCGGCTGGCGCGACCTGGCGAGCGGGTGTTTCGGCGGGACGATCAGGCCCATCTCGACCACGGTCAGGCGATCGAATACGAGGCCCGCCGGCACGCGTTCCGGCTCGGATTCGATGGCGAGGCCAACGTCGATGCGCTCCTCGTGCAGGTCGTTGAAGATGGCCTTGGTCGGCGCGGTGATGATCTCGAGCCGCGCGCCAGGCATCATCTCGTCGACGCGCCCGAACAGGCGCGGCATGAAAATCTGCGCAAGCCCCGAGCCCATGCCGATGGTGAAGGTGTCGAGGATTTCGCCACGCAGCCGCCGCGCGGTGTCGGCGAGGCTCATCAGATCGCCGATGATGCCTTCCGCTTCGTAAAGGAACGTGCGGCCGCGCTCGGTAAGGTCGATGCCGCGCGGCGTGCGCTGAAACAGCGGAAAGCCCGCCTCGTCCTCCAGCAGCTTGACCTGCTCGCTGACGGCCGATTGTGAGATGTTCAGCCGCCGGGCTGCCTTGGTGAAGCTGCGCTCCTTGGCGACGGCCAGGGCATAACGGATTTGGCGGAATTCCACGGGCTGTCCCTTGTCGGAATCACGGGAACTTCAGCGCAAAGTCCGGGGACATGACAGGCTTGAACTTCTCCGCGAGTTTGCGCCGGGACGGCGGACGATCGCCGGCGGCGAGCCGGCCGGAGTTGATGTCCTCGTCGCCGTATCCTGAAATGATAGGGTATTGATTTTATTTCGAGTGTTTATCGATGTCCAGGAACCCGTCGGCTGGCCCATTGCGTCGGGCAATGGTTCGTTATCGGAGTGCAACGTCGCGGCCCGCCGCTTCGAGAATCAGCCGCAGCATCTCCATGCCGCGCGCACGCGACGACCTGTTCCCGACCCGACTTGCAAGCCTCTTGAGCTTTCCCTTTTCGTGCGCTTCGATCACCAGCGCGTGCACGTAGCTTTTTCGGCATATCGTCGGCGTATTGGCAAGTTCCTCCGAGACGGCATGAAGCGCGTTCCTCAACTGTCGTTGGCGCCCGGCCTTGCCCGGCGCCGGATCCAATGCCGCCAAGTTCTGCAGCGCGAGGGAACAGGCAATCATCGTGCGGAAGTCTTTCAACGACACGCGCTCGCTCGCGATCTCCTGCAGGAATGCGTTCACGTCGCGCCTGCGGACGATCCGCAGGCCGCCATCCAGGGCGCGGTACTGGAACAGCCTGGGTCCCGGAAGGGACTTGAGGCGCTTCAACGCGTTCGCAAGGCGCTTCTCGCGCAGCTCGCGCTCGATCATCCTGCCGCCCTTGCCGCGAAAGCGGAGCTTTATGTGGTCGCCGGTGATGCTGACGTCGGACTGGAGCAAGGTCGCTGCGCCACGGGTGCCGTGCTCGCGGGCATAGGTCTCGCTTCCGGGCCGCAGCGCCGTCAATGCGATAAGCTCGATAGCGGCGGCAAGGGCGAACTCGCGAGAGGGCGTGCGATCGCGAAGGTGCCGCGAAATCGCTGCGCGAATGAGCGGCATCGTCTGAACGAGCTTGCTCAGGTGCCGCGCCTTCTGCTTCTCCCGCACCTTGTCCCAATCGGGATGGTATCGGTATTGGAATCGTCCGGCGCTGTCGCGTCCGATCGCCTGGAGGTGGGCGAAAGCGTCCTCGGCAAAACGCACGTCCTCGTAGGCGGGCGGCACGGCCAAACGCTTCAGCCGGCGCAAGGTCTGCGGCTCGCGAATCGTCCTGCCGTCCTGCCGCACATAGGTGAATCCGTGCCCGTTCTTCCGGCGCCTGATGGTGAGTTCGTCCGGCGAGACATGGCGAAGGCGCCGCCCGCGGGCCTTCCCGTCTTTCTTCGACGATGCGAGCCGCCTCGCGAGTTCGCGTGCTGCGGAGGCCCGGCCCCCTTGCCGGACCATCGTCGTTCTTAGCCGTTGTTTCCTGCGCGCCATGAGCGGCGAGATAAGGCCGAAGGCCGCGCGGGAGTTCCCGAAGCGGCGCTCTGCACGCGGCCCGTGCGCCTGCGGTCGGCGACGGCTTTGGTTATTTCGGCGCCGACGAGGAAGATCTGCGCCGAGTAATATGTCCAGAACAGCAACACGATGATGGCCCCGGCCGCACCGTAGGTCGAACCGACGGCGGCCTTGCCGAGATACCAGCCGATCAGCGACTTGCCGCCGAGGAAGAGAATTGCCGTGACGCAGGAGCCGATCGCTACATCCCTCCAGGCGATCTGCCGGTCGGGCAACAGCTTGAAGATCGCGCCAAACAGCAGCGTGAAGATCAGCAGCGATATGACGGTGTTGGCGAGCGAGACGATCATAATCGCGGAGAACCGCGCGTTGACCGCCGTGCTCAAGGCGGATACCGCGGCGCTGGCGACCAGCGATACGATGAGCAGGAAACCGAGCGCCGCGACCAGGCCGAGGCTGGCTGCGCGCGTTCGGATCAGCGATACGACGGACGAGCGCTTCTGGTCTTCGCCCCAAATGGCGTTCAGCGCCGTATGCATTTCGCCAAACACGCCCGACGCGGTGGCAATCACCGTCACCATGCCGATCACCGTCGCGAAGGCGCCCGACGTCTTGCTCCGCGAAGCGGCGATCACGGCCTGGGTCAGATCGGCCCCCTGCGGGCCGAGAAGGTCGTTGAGCTGCGAGGCGATGTCTTGACGCGCGGCTTCCTGGCCGAAGGCCAGGCCGGCGACGGCGATGACGATCAGGACCACCGGGGCGAGGGATGTGACGGTATAAAAGGCGATCGCCGCGCCGCGGCTGAGATTGCCGTGGGCAAAAAAGCCAAGCGTCGCCTGCCTGGCAATGTCGACGAAGGCCCGCATGCAGCACGCTCTCCAAGCCCGCAGGGACAACTCGCAGACCGAAGGGAGAGGTCCATGGCGCGCCGGCGGTCGACCGCGCTCAGGACAAGCGCGCCGCAGCTCGTGCCGGAGCGCGATGGGTCGAGACAGCCTGCAAAAGCGGGCCCTCCCGGAACTGCCGCCTCTCTTCCGAGTTACCCCGCTTGGGCGGGGCCGCCGGAGGCAACAATGGCTACCAAGACAAAGACGCTGCAGAACCTCTTCCACGATACGCTGAAGGACATCTATTTCGCCGAAAAGAAGATCCTCACCGCCCTGCCCAAGATGGCAAAGGCGGCGCAAAACGACGAGCTCCGCGCCGCCTTCGAGAAGCATGAGGCGGAGACGGAGGACCAGATCGACCGGCTCGAGAAGGTATTTGCCGAGATCGACGCCAAGCCGCAGGGAAAGACGTGCGATGCGATCGTCGGCATCGTCGAGGAAGCCCAGGAGATCATGTCGGAATATAAGGGCGAGCCAGCCCTGGATGCCGGCCTGGCCGCGGCCGCGCAGGCCGTCGAGCATTACGAGATCGCGCGCTATGGTACTCTGATTACCTGGGCCGCCCAGCTCGACCTGCAGAACTCCGTCAAGCTGTTGAAGAAGACGCTGAGCGAGGAAGAGGCGACCGACAAGGCGCTGACGAAGCTGGCCGAGGAGGTGGTCAACCGCGAGGCCGAGGCCGACGCTGCGGAATGACAGGCCGCTATATACCGGCCGCAGCTTGAGCTGAACCCGTGCGGCTGCGGCCGCACGGGCCGGTCTTGCCTTTCCCCAAGGGCCGCAACGACGCAGCCACGCCGTCACCGTCACGCCGTTGAAATCGCCTCCGCGATTTATTCCTCTTGTGTCCGGCAACCGACATAACCGCGGATGCATTGCCAGGCTATGAGCGACGACGCGGCACGGCCAATTCTATGCCCGAAATGCGGGAAGCCCATGAGACTGGTTCGGATTACGCCGCAGCTGGCGGGCTGGCCGGAGCTGCGAACCTATCATTGCGAAGCATGCCGGCAGTGGCGCACCGTGGAGCGCTAAAACGCAATCAGCTTTTTCCGTGCTTCAAATTTGCCGTTGCTGCGGCCGACTCAAGGCGCGCGATCGACGTGCGGAGGATTCGAAGCTCCTTCTCGAACTCCGCCACCTGAGACCGCCAGCTCTCCGCCAAATGGGTCTTGCCGGTTTCGCGAGCCTGGTCGTAAAGCTTGCGCCCGAGCGTCACCCGATCCTCCAGCACGCGCTGGGCGCTTGCGAGCGCGGCGTGACCCGTCGTCCATCGCAAGCGACATCGGCTCTGCGGTATAAGCGTATCCGACATGGCATTGATAACGCAGGAAATCGTGTGTGCCGCGATCCTGGACCTGCAGCTCGGCCGGGAGCCAGTGACGCCGGTGGCGCGCCTGCGGAGCGGGGAATTCCTTTCATGTTTTACACGGGCCAGGTCGGCAACGACCCGCTCCTGGCCGAATGGCAGGGAAGCAGGGTCGTGTTCAAGCCCGCCTCGTCGCGGGCGATCGTCGCCGCCGTCGAGGAGGCTATAACGGCAGGCTCCCGCCGGCCGGGTTAGGTCAACCCGGCTTGACGCCCGTGCGCATGCTCGCGGGGGCGGCGTGCTGCAGGATCAGTTCGGACGGCCAATAGCAGCGGCCGATAATCCGCTGGCAGCCACAGGCCTGTCTTTCCAGGGCGGCGCGGTCGCGAATGGTAATTCTCCCGCGGCTGCACCTGAGGGCGCCGGCAATCTGCAGACGCTGTGCGAGAAGGGAAAGGGTCGTCCGCTGGATTCCCAAAAGCTGGGCAATGGTTTCCTGCGTGAGCGGAATCGTCCCGTCGTCGGTGTATTCATCATATTGAAGCAGCCAGCGGCAGAGGCGGGCATCCGCCGAATGAATGGCGTTGCAGGCCGCCCTTTGCTGCGCCTGCACGAGAATCCAGGCCTTGCAGGCCAGCGCGGCGTCGCGCAGTTCCCGGTTGGCGAGGGATGCGAGGCGGAAGTTTCGTATTGGCACGACCGAAAATATCCCGGACATCAGCACCGTTCCCCGGCTGAGAACATCCGGGAAATCGGGATCCCAACCCGCGGCCAGACCTCCCTCGCGCCCCACGCTTCCCACCTCGATCTCGCTGCCGCTCGGCAGGGAGATCGTGATCGAAATCGCCCCGGAGCACGGAAAGTAGACATGGGAGGACATCTTATCCGGCGCCCAAAGCGTGGTGCCCCGCGGCAAAAACACGGTCCGCAAGCTTTCGGATAATGTTTCCAAGGCAGGCGCCGGCAGCCGACCGAGAAGAAGGTTTTGGGGCCGGTCCGAATACGCAAGTTCCCGCGCCACGCAAACATCCCCGTCCGGCTCTGCGATCTAAACCCCGTCATGGGTAAATTGATGGGACCTTCTTGTGTTCCGGGCGGACAAAAATAATGGATGATGACGGTTCGCCTGGCTGGCGCGAGACATGCTACGATTACAGATATTGAGTTGCCTCTCTGGGCGCAGACCCGCTTGACGACATGGACGAATTCGGATGAGCACCTTTTTCTTCGATCTGAATGACGGACTCGGCATCGTGCGCGACCTGGATGGCGCGGACCTGCGCGACGCGGCCGCCGCCCGGGCTCATGCCGAACGCGTCGCAAGGGAGTTGCTGCGGCACGCGGAATCGAAACGGCGGGGATGGCGCTTGCGGGTGAGGGATCAGAACGGGGGCGTGATTTTCGAGCTGTTGTTTGCCAGCGTCGACGAGTCGCTGAACCACCTGGCGCCGGGCATCAAAGCCTCGATCGAGGACGTGCACGTCAAGGCCGGCGCACTGTCCGATACCATCCGCGACGTCCGCCATTCCATGGCCCAGCTCCGCGCAACGATGCGCCGGAGCAATAAAACGCCGTGGCTTGCCGCGATCGACGGCGCGCAAGTCTGAGGAGCCGGCGCCGGGAACTTGCAATCCGCTGCGGAATTGGCGGGGAGAGCCGCCCTGCTGGCGGCTCTTGCGCCGGGCCCGAAACCGGCTGGCAAGGGTGAACGGCCGATGGCGTGGTACGTCTATGTTGCGGCTTTGTTTGCGGGCGCTTTTGCGGCTAACGCGGTGCCGCATTCGGTTCAAGGCATCTGCGGCAACCGCTTTCAGACGCCGTTTGCGTCCCCGCCAGGCCGCGGCGAGTCATCGGCGCTCGTCAACGTCCTTTGGGGTGCCGCCAACGCCGCGATTGCCTCGATCCTTGTCCATGTTTTCTTCCCCCGTGAGTTCCCCCCGCCCTCCAGCCTCTGTCTCCTGGCCGGCGTCGGCGCGCTGCTGACGGCGCTGTGGCTGTCCCATCACTTTTCGCGTGTCCGCAGCAACCCGCCGCGCCCGTAGCGCGCGTCCGATCTGAATGGGCTGATCGCACGCACAGCGTATCGCCAGCAGCTGCGGCCGCGTCGCAGTAATCAAAAGCCGCCGTCGCAGAAGCTGTATCGGCCGTATCCCTCGTCGATGACGCAGCGACCCTGCGCGCGCAAGCGATTGAACTCGGCGTAGCCGGCTCCCCGCGTGGGATCGGGGCCATGCCATGGCCGGTATCCCGGCTCGTAATTCATCGCACGGTAATGGTGCTGGACCCGCCGGTGGTGAGATTTGGCGTCGGCCTGTTGTGAAACGAAAACGGCGCAGAAACAGGCGCACAGAATAAGTGTTGATCTCATGTAAACCTCGCTTTTGCTGTTCAATAGACGCTCGCGCCATTCGTTCCTCCGGCTGTACGAATTCGGAACCCACGATGCGCGCGCGTTTCGAACGACAGGGGTGATCGGATCGCGACGCCGCACTTCAACAACGCTTCCACAGGGAGACGGTGGAGATGGATCGGACGAAAGGCCCAGTTCAAGCTCGTTCGGGCGAGATACATGACACGCAGAAACAACGGCGCCCGCGCGTGGTCGTGATCGGAGGCGGCTTCGGCGGGCTCGAGGTGACCCGTGCCTTGCGCTCCGTCCCGGTGGAGGTCACGCTCGTCGATCAAAAGAACCACCACTGCTTTCAGCCGCTGCTCTACCAGGTCGCGACGGCGGCGCTGTCCCCGGCCGAGATCGCATGGCCTATTCGGTCCATTCTATCCGGTCAGCTCAACGCCGCGGTGGTCATGGCCAAGGTCATGGGAATCGACATGTCCGCGAGGCTGGTTCTGACAAACCGGACGGCTCCGATCTCCTTCGATTTCCTGATTTTGGCGTCGGGAGCGACCCACTCCTATTTCGGCCACGACGAGTGGGCGGCCTATGCGCCGGGACTGAAGCGCGTCGAGGACGCGACAGAGATTCGCCGGCGTCTTCTGTTCGCCTTCGAGATGGCTGAGATCGAGCCCGATGCGCGCCGGCGCGAACGATTGCTGACGTTCGTCGTCATTGGCGGAGGACCGACCGGCGTGGAACTGGCTGGGGCGATTGCGGAGCTTTCCAGGTTCGCGCTGGCCGGGGACTTCCGTCACATCGATCCGCGGTCCACCCGGGTGGTGCTTGTCGAGGCCGGCGAGCGCATCCTGCCGGCGTTCGATCCGAAACTGTCCGCGAACGCTGCGGGCAGACTGCGCGACATGGGCGTCGATGTCAGGACCAGCACGCGGGTCACGGATTGCGGCCCCGACGGGATCGCGACGGCGGACGGCCGAAGCATCGAGGCGGGAAACATTCTCTGGGCGGCGGGGGTCAGGGCTTCCCCGGCCGCCGAGTGGATCGGATGTCCGGGAGATCGCGCCGGCCGGATCGAGGTCGATGCCGACCTGTC
>Ga0180221_1000266_pt1 | contig 55911 bp, 47 predicted proteins | sample eDN5th37CKraftMG_FD_151339 | JGI IMG/M metagenome (GOLD analysis project Ga0180221, IMG submission 151339) | Enriched Miracle-Growth compost microbial communities from Emeryville, California, USA - eDNA 5th pass 37_C Kraft MG (version 2) (version 2) ... | reverse complement strand
CCTCGGCGCCCCGCCCGCCGAGGTCCTGCGCGACGGCGACGGCCCCGCGGCCTCCACCGTCGCGGACGCACCGCTCACCTTCGGAGGCACCCGATGAACGCCCTCGGCTGGGGTCTGCTGCTGACCGCCCTGCTCGCCGGCTGGGCCGCGCTCGACGGCGCGGTGCAGGGCGCCGCGCCGCTCGCGCGCGCCCTCGGCGGGCGTGACGACGCCCGCCGCCGCACGGTGCTCGCCACCGTGGCGCCGTTCCTGCTGCTCGGGGAGGTGTGGCTCGTCGCCGCGGCCGGCGTGCTGCTCGCCGCGTTCGGGCACGTGGAGGCGACCCTCTGGGCGGCCGGGTACCCGGTCGTCGTCGCCCTGCTCGTGGCGTGGGTCGTCCGCGACGCCGCGCTGTGGCTGCGCAGCAGGCTGCCGTCATGGCGGTGGCGGCAGGCCTGGGACGCCGCGGCGTGGGCGTCCGGCCTCGCCCTGCCCGCCGCGTTCGGCGCCCTCGCCGGGGTGGCGTGGGTGCGCCTGTCGGTGGTGGGCGGGCTGGCCGACGGCGGCTCGGGCGCGGCGCAGGCCCTCGCGGTCGGGCTACCCGTGGTGACGGCGGGCCTGTCCGTCGCGACGGCGCGCGTGCACGGCGGCCTCGTCGTCGCGACGCGGGCCCCCGGGGCGATCGCGCGGGAGGCGCGGCGGCGGGTGCGGGGCGCCCTGGTCCCGGCCGCCGCGTGCAGCACGCTGGCGGCGCTCGGCGCGCTCGCGGTCGCGGCCCTCGGCACCGCCTCCGCCCTCGTGGCCGCCGTGCTCCTCGTCGTCGCCGCGGGCGTGGCGCTCGCGGCCCGGTTCGACCTCGACCGGGGCGAGCACCGTGCCGGCGTCGTGCGCGCGGCCGGGCCGCTGCTCGCGGTCGTGCCCGTGGTGGCGACCGCCGCCGTGGCGGGTCCGGCGGCGCTGGCGCTCGCCGCCCCACCGGCGGTGCTGCACGGCCTGACGTGGCCCGTGCTCGGCGCCTTCGCGGCGGTCCTCGTGGCGCAGGCGGCGTGCTGGCGCGTGCTGGTGCGCCCGCTCGGCCCGCGCACCGCCGTCTTCCTCTGACGAGGGCGTCATGCGGGGGCAACACCCCGGAAACGGCGCTCTCGCAGCATGGGGGTGAGCGGCCGCCCGGGCCGCGCGAAGGAGGCGCACGATGTCGGTCCACCTGCCCGTCCACCAGCCCGTCCACACCCCCGTCCGCACCGCCGTCCCCGTACCCGCCCCGCCGGCCCGGCGGGCCCCGTCGTCCCCGCTCGACGCCGCCCCGGCACGACGCGCCAACCGAGGTGACGAGCGCACCGTGGACCCCGAGGACCGCCGTCGCCGGGCGCGCACCGCGCTGCTCGAGCTGGCCGTGGCGCGGTCGGTCGAGCGACGCCGGGTGATCTGAGGCGGCCGTCCGCCGCACGGGTCGCCGGGAGGGGGCGCCGGGCTTAGGTTCGAGACGTGGCCCGACGACGGGGCGCCCGCCCGGACGCCTACACGTTCGACCTCGACCCCGACGGCCTCGACCCGGACGGTGCCCGTCCGGAGGACGCCGAGCCCCGCGGCGCCGAGGACGTACCGGTCGCGCGGGTCACGAGCCGTCCGGCGGATCGCGGGCCCCTCCTCATCGACCTCGAGCCCGACGACGACCCCGACGGCCTCGACGGCGCGGGCGACGGCGCGGGCGGAGGCACGGGCGGCCCGCCCGACGACGGCGCGCTGACGTGGCGCCGCACGGTGGACCGGCTGCGCGCGGTCCTGCGCGGGCGCCGGCTCGTGACCGCGGTGGTGCTCGCGGCGACCGCGCTCACGGTGGTGGTCGTCGACACGGTGGGGGACCGCGGGCGGCTCGCGGCGCTGCGCTCCGCCCCGGGCGGGGTGCTCGACCTGAGCGGCGAGCCGCGGGAGGTGTGGCGCGTGGCGGCCGAGGGCAGCGCTCCCGGCGGCCTGATGGGCGTCACCGGCGGGCTGGTGGTGGCGCAGCACCGCGACGGGCTGCTCGGTCTCGACGCCGAGACCGGCGAGCAGCGCTGGCGCGTCGGGCTCCCGGACGCGTCGAGCGAGTGCGGCCCGGGGATGCAGGTGTGGTCGGGGGGCTTCCGGGCGGAGGCGGTCGACCGGGTCGTGTGCGTGAGCTCGGTGCGGGCGGACGGTGACGGCTCGGCCCGGCGCAGCGTGGTCACGGTGGTGGGCGCCGACGGCACGGTCGAGGGCACCCGCGACCTCGACGCCCCGCCCGCGGAGCTCCACCCCGGCCCGGACGGCGGGCTGCTGCGTGTCGAGTGGGTCGGCGAGGCGTCGCCCGTGGACCCGCGCGTGGCGGACGACGTCGTGGCGGGCACCGCGGACGAGGGGGCCATCGAGGACGGGTACGACGTGCGGGTGCGCGCCGAGGACGCCGTCACCGGGCAGACCCGGTGGGAGGAGACGGTGCCGTTCGACGGCGGCGTCGACCCGTCGCTGTGCGTGCGCTGGTCGGAGGACGGCACGACGTCGGGGGTGGACCTGCGGGGCGGGGCGCAGACGGTGGTCACGGACCGGGTGCTGTGGCTGGGTGGCTGCGGCATCGACGCGTGGTTCACGCCGGACGGCGTCCGGCTGGACCGGCCGGAGGACCCCGGGACCTTCGAGGGGTTCGCCGTGGAGCCGCTGGGCGACGGGGGATACGTGGTCCGCACCGACGCCGACGACCTGGGCGCGGACGACCCCACGGACGCGGACCGGCTGCTGCGTGACGACGGCAGCGAGATCCGCGCGGTGCGGGGCCGCTACCTCGTGCCGCTGAGCACCGACGGCGGCGGCGGGGACGTGCACCTCGAACGACGCGGCGGGACGACGGTGGGCACGGACGCCGAGGGCGACGAGCTGTGGCGGACCGACGTGCGCAGCACCGCCGTCCTGGTGCGCACGTCGCAGGTGGCGGTGGTCGCGGACGAGGGGCGGCGCATCTACGGGCTGGACCTCGTGACGGGCGAGGTGCTGTGGGGGCGGCCGGACCTCGTCGAGGGGCTCGACGCGATGGGCGCGTACGGGCCGCAGTTCGTCGAGGCGGCCTTCACCGACGGCCGCCTCGCGGCGTTCGTCGTCCCCGACTACGCCCGCGGCGACGTGGTGCACTGGGTGGCCCTCGACGCCGTCTCGGGCCGCCAGCTGTGGCAGGTCGAGCTCGGCGGCGACGGCTGGGGGGTCCAGCTCGCCGTCGCCGGCCGGCTCGTGCGGTGGTCACCGAGCGAGATCGTCGGGCTCGGCTGACGGGCCCTCGGCCTCCGTGTCGGTGTCGGTCGCGGTGTCGGTGCCCTCGCCGGCGAGCACGAGGTAGACCTCGCGCCGTGCCCGGTCGAGCGCCGCGGCGGCCGCCTCGGCCTGCGCCCGCGTCCCGGTGCGCGCGACCTGCTCGACGGCGCCGCCCAGGGCGCGCATCGCGCGGAAGAGCTCGTGGCCCTGGCGCCGCGGGTCCTCCGCGACCTTCTGCCACGGGGTGCCGAGCTCGTCGCGGTGCTCCTCGACGTAGGCGCGCCCGGCGTCGGTGAGCGACGCGAGCCGGCGTCCGCCGTCGTTCGCCACCGTGACGAGGCCCTCGTCCTGGAGCTGGGAGATGGCCGGGTAGACGGCGCCCGGGCTGGGGCGCCACCGGCCGTCCGTGCGGGCGGCGAGCTCGGTGATCACCTGGTAGCCGTGCATCGGCCGCTCGGCGAGCAGCAGGAGCAGGGCGGCGCGGATCTCGCCGCGACCGGCGCGGCGCCCGCCGCCCCGGTGGCCGCGGGGGCCGAAGCCGGGGCCGAAGCCCGGGCCGGGACCGAAGCCCGGTCCGAAGCCGCCGGGGCCGGGGAAGTCGCCGTGCCGGCGACGGCCGCCGCGGGGCCCGGGCTGCCGGTCGAAGGGGGGCCGGTCGAAGGACCGGGGGTCGAAGGAATGACGGTCGGAAGAGGGGTCTCGAGGGGTTCGCATGAGTGGGTCCTCACTGGTTCGTGGTTTCTGTGGTGGAGGTGTCGCCCGGGGAGTGCGGCGGCTCTGACGGAGCGTCGACGAGTTCCGACGAGCTCCGACGAGCGCTGCCGTGGGGTTCTCGACCCGATCGGCGACATGACTAAGATACGACGCGATATATCGTTATGCCAGACCCTTAAGCCTGTGACGTGGATCACTCTGCGTCCCTGCCAGGGGTCGGGCCCGGGAGAACGCCCGGAGGTGCCCCTACGTTGTTCGGCATGGAGGTTCTACTCGTCGCGGTGCTCGCGGCGGTCGTGGTCATCGCCGTCACCGCCCTGGCGCCCCGCGCCGGGGTCGCCGCACCGCTGGTGCTGGTGCTGATCGGCGTGGTCGTGAGCTTCGTCCCCGCCGTCGAGCCCATCGAGGTCAACCCCGAGCTCATCCTCGTGGGCGTGCTGCCGGCCCTCCTGTACGCGTCGGCGGCCTCGTTCCCGTCGATGGACTTCCGGCGGGACTTCACCGCGATCGGCGGCATGGCCGTGCTGCTCGTCGTCATCTCGGCCGTGCTGCTCGGGCTGGTCTTCTCGTCGGTGATCCCCGGCATCGACCTGGCCGCCGGCATCGCGCTGGGCGCGATCGTCAGCCCGACCGACGCCGTCGCCACCTCGATCATCAAGAAGCTCGGGGCGCCGCAGCGCGTCGTCGTGATGCTCGAGGGCGAGGGGCTGCTCAACGACGCGACCACCCTGGTGCTGCTGCGGTCCGCCATCGCGGCCACCGCCGCCAGCGTCAGCCTCTGGGGCGTCGTGGGGGACTTCCTCAAGGCCGTGCTGCTCGCCGCGGTCGTCGGCGTGGTCGTCGGCCGGCTCGGCCTGTGGCTGCGGGAGCGGCTGCGGCACGCCGCCCTGTCCACCGCGGTCTCGTTCGTGGTCCCGTTCGCGGCCTACCTGCCCGCGGAGGAGCTCGACGCGTCGGGCATCGTCGCGGCCGTGGCGGCGGGCCTGGTCACCAGCACCCTCTCCGCCCGCCACCTCAGCCCGCAGGACCGGGTGGCCGAGCGGATGAACTGGCGCACCATCGAGACGCTGCTCGAGGGCGGGCTGTTCCTCGTGATGGGCCTGGAGGTGTTCGCCCTCGTCGAGGACGTCCGCGAGGCGCACGGGTCCCTGTGGACGGCGGTGGGCGTCGCGGCCCTCGCGGCGGTCGGCGTCGTGCTGCTGCGGGCGCTCTTCGTGCTCCCGCTGCTGCGGTACCTCGCGGCCCGGCGGCGCCGGGCCGAGGTGGTGCGCGAGACGCTCGACCGGATGGAGCAGAAGATCTCGGCGAGGCTCGACCAGCTCACCGACGGCCGCGGCATCATCACGCCCGAGGCGGCGAAGGCCCTGTCTGCCCTGTGGACGGAGGGCGACCAGCGGCTGTGGGAGGCCGGCAACCCGCGCCGCCAGGTGCGCCGGATGCAACGACGGGTGCAGCTCGAGGCGGCCCGCCGGCGCGCGGAGGCGGGCACGCTGTCGGAGGACCAGAAGGAGGCGCTGCGGCAGCGCCGGATGGACCGGGTCACCGAGTTCCGCCGCCGGTTCACCCGCCGCATCGCCGACGTCGACTACCTCCTCGCCGCGCCGCTCGGGCCCAAGGAGGGCGTGGTCATCGTGTGGGCCGGCATGCGGGGCGTCGTGACCCTCGCCGCGGCGCAGACGCTGCCCGCGGACTTCCCGCAGCGCTCGCTCCTGGTGCTCATCGCGTTCGGCGTCGCGGCCGGCACGCTGCTGGTGCAGGGCGGCACGCTGCCCTGGGTCGTCCGACGGCTCGGCCTGTCCGGCGTGACGTCCTCGCGGTTCGTCGAGGGCACGCAGGGGCTGCGCGAGATCGTCGACGGCACCGCCCGGGCCGTGCTGGACGACCCCGGGCTGCGCCGCAGGAACGGCTCCCCGTACGCGCCGTACGTCGTGGACCGCGTGCGCGCCGTCGTCGTGCGCGAGCAGGCCGACCAGGAGGAGGAGGACGCGACGCCCGAGGAGCTGTCCGACCAGTTCTTCGAGCTGCGCCTCGCGACGATCGCGGCGCAGCGCAAGGCCCTGCTCGAGGCCCGGGCCCTGGGGACGTTCGACTCGGACCTGCTGAGCAGGGCCCTCGAGCAGCTCGACGCCGACCAGATCGCCGTGGAGATGCGCGGGCACCTCGACCCCGAGGAGTGAGCCCGCCGGGACCCGCACCGGGTCCCGGCGGTCCGGCGGGGTCAGGACGACGAGATCTCGCTGTGCCGCACGCGCCACAGGCCGCCCACCAGCGGGGCGACGACCCACAGCAGCGACGCGGTGCCGAGGTGGGCCCAGCCCGCGCCGTCCAGGTCGCCCCCGAAGAGCAGCGGCTCGCCCGCGGTCCCGAGGTCGATCCAGGGCAGCACGTCGGCCATGCCGGGGACGAGGCTGCCCACGACGCCCAGCAGCGTCGGCGCGAGGAGCAGGGTGACGATGGCGGCGGGCGTGCTGCGCAGGAGGAGGCCGAAGCCCACGCCCTGCGCCATGAACAGCACGACGGACAGCACCAGGAGGGCGACCGCGCGCCCGGTGACGTCCCAGGCCGGGTCGGCGTCGCGGAACAGGACCACGACGAGGTGCGCGAGGGCGGCCAGGCCCACCGACAGGGCGAGCAGCGCGATCCCGGAGCCGACCGCGCCGACCACCTTGGCCAGGCCCACCCGGGTGCGCCGCGGCTCCAGGGTGAAGGTCACCAGCGCGGTGCGCTGCGACCACTCGGCGGTCGCCGCGAGCACGCCGACGATGGGCAGCAGCATCGCCATCGGGGTCGCCGTGCCGACGAGGAACGCGCTGAACGAGTGGTTGCCGCCGTTCACGGCCATCATCACGGCGAGGACCGCCGCGGTGAGGATCGCGATGACGCCGAGCAGCCAGCGGCCGGCGCGGGTGTCGAGCTGCTTGCGCCACTCGACCAGCGTGAGGGTGGCGAAGGAGACCGGGCGGACGTCGGGGGAGCGGCGGGGTCGCGCCGCGGTCTCGGCGCGCTCGGCCGACGGTGCGGTGGTCATGCGGTCACCTTCTCTCGGGCGTCGTCGGCGGTGAGCTCGAGGAACAGGTCCTCGAGGCCGCGGGAGTCGGCGGCGCGCAGCTCGGCGAGCACCACGCCCGCGGCGGCGGCCGCGCGACCGACGTCGATCGGGTCCGCCTCGACGGACAGGCCGCCGGTGGCGAGCTCGGCCACGCCGTGGCCGCCCTGACGCAGGGCGGCGGCGAGCGCGGCGTCGTCGGTGGAGCGCACGAACGCCCCGGCCTGCCGCAGCAGCTCCTCCTTGTGGCCCTGCGCCACGATGCGGCCGCGACCGATGACGACGATCCGGTCCGCCACGGCCTCCATCTCGCGCAGGAGGTGGGAGGACAGCAGGACGGTGCCGCCGCGGCGGGCGAAGTCGTCGAGCAGGTCGCGCATCCAGCGGATGCCGGCGGGGTCGAGGCCGTTGGCGGGCTCGTCGAGGATCAGCACCTCCGGGTCGCCGAGCAGCGCCGACGCGAGGCCGAGGCGCTGCCGCATCCCGAGGGAGTACTGGCCCACGCGGCGCGCGGCCTCCCGGTCGGTGAGGCCCACGAGGTCGAGGGTGGCGTCGATGCGGCGCCGGTCGACGCCGGTCATGAGCGCGGCCAGCGTGAGGACCTCGCGCCCGGTGCGGCCCGCGTGCTGGGCGCCGGCGTCGAGCAGCACGCCCACGCGGCGGCCCGGGTTGGCGAGCGCGGTGAACGGCACGCCGAGCACGCGGGCCGTGCCCGACGTGGCCGGCGTGAGGCCGCAGATCATGCGCATCGTCGTGGACTTCCCGGCGCCGTTGGGGCCGAGGAAGCCCGTCACGTGGCCGGGCTCGACGGTGAACGACACGTCGTCCACGGCCACAGCCGGCCCGTATCTCTTGGTGAGGTGCTCCACGGTGATCATGGCTCCACCCTGGCCGGGCGGGGGCGCTCACCGCGTCCGGCGAGGGGATGGTTCGTGTCCTCCTTCCGGAGGATGCCCGACGGCCGCCCGGCGGATGCCCGCGCCCTCGCGGCTGCCTAGGCTCGACGTCGTGCGCGCTGACCTCCCCCGCCCGTCCCGTGCCCGCCGTGTGTGGGGCGAGACGTGGCGGCTGCTGGTCGCCCTGCTGTGCGGCATGACGGTGTCCGTCATCGTGGCCTGGGAGGTGGACACGGGGCAGCGGGTCATGACCGCCGACCAGTGGGCGCTGGACTTCGTCGTCGGGATCGCCGGGCTGTGCCTGCTGCCGCTGCGCCGCCGGGCGCCCCTCACGGTCGCCCTCCTGCTGTCCGCGGGGTCCGCGGTCTCCGCCCTGGTCGTCGGCGCCCAGGCCGTGGCCGCGATCTCGCTCGCCACGGGCCGGCGGTGGTGGAAGATCGTCGTCACCGGCGTCGTGTTCGTCGCGGCCGGCCGCGTGCACAGCTCGCTGCACCCGTACGTGGCGCCGGAGGCGTACGACCGCTGGGTCGAGCTGCTCGGCGGCGCCGTCCTGTACGCCCTGCTGGTGTGGATCGGCGCGTACATCGGGCTGCGGCGCGAGCACCTGGCGTCGCTGCAGGAGCGTGCCGAGACGGCGGAGCGGGAGCAGGCGAGCCGGGTGGGGCAGGCGCGCACCGCCGAGCGGGCGCGCATCGCGCGGGAGATGCACGACGTGCTGGCGCACCGCATCTCGCTCGTCGCGATGCACGCGGGCGCCCTGGCGTACCGGACGGACCTGCCGCCGGAGAAGGTCGCGGAGACCGCGGGCGTCGTCCGGGACAACGCGCACGCGGCGCTCACCGAGCTGCGCGAGGTGCTGGGCGTGCTGCGCGACCCGGCGCCGGGCGCGCCGGAGCCGCCCCAGCCCACCCTCGCCGACCTCGACGAGCTGATCGCCGACGCCCGCGCGAGCGGCGTCGAGCTGCAGGTCGTGGACGGCGTGGAGCGGGTCGACGAGCTCGGCGAGGCCGTGAGCCGGCATGCCTACCGGATCGTGCAGGAGGGGCTGACGAACGCGCGCAAGCACGCGCCGTGGGCGCCCGTGACCCTCACGTTCGACGGGGCGCCGGGACGGGGGCTGACGATCACGGTCCACAACCCCGTCCGGACCGTGGGCCCGGGCCCGGCCGTCCCGGGCTCGGGGCTCGGCCTGGTGGGTCTGACCGAGCGGGCGGAGCTGGTGGGCGGCCGCCTGTCGTACGGCGCCGAGGCGGACCCGGCCTCGCGCGACGGTCGCGGCGCGGCGTTCGTGCTGGAGGCGTGGCTACCGTGGGCGGCGTGAGGTGGACGGAGTGAGGTGGACGTGACGGGGGAGAGCGTGAGCGACAGGACGCGCGTGGTGCTGGTCGACGACGACGCGCTGGTGCGCTCAGGGCTGTCGCTGATCCTGGGCGGCGCGCCCGACCTGGAGGTCGTCGCCACGGCGTCGGACGGCGTGGAGGCGCTCGACGTCGTCGCGCGCGAGCGCCCCGACGTGGTCCTCATGGACATCCGCATGCCCCGCCTGGACGGCATCGAGGCGACGCGGCGGCTCCGTGCGCTGCCGGGGGCGCGCGTCATCGTGCTCACCACGTTCGACGCGGACGACATGATCGTCGAGGCCCTGCGGGCCGGGGCGGCGGGGTTCCTGCTCAAGGACACGCCGCCCGACCGGCTGGTCGCCGCCGTCCGGGCCGCCGCGAGCGGCGAGCCGACGCTGTCGCCGCGCGTGGCCGAGCAGCTCATCGCACGCGTCACCGACCGCTCCGCCCCGGACGGCCGGCGCGCCGCGGCCGCGCGGGTGGCCACGCTGACCGAACGCGAGCGCGACGTCGCCCTCGCCGTCGCCCGCGGGCTGTCCAACGCGGAGATCGCGGCCGAGCTCTACATGAGCGTGCCGACGGTGAAGACGCACATGTCGCGCATCCTCACCAAGCTCGACGCCGCCAACCGGGTGCAGGCCGCCATCGTCGTGCACGACGCCGGGCTGGTCACCGGCTGAGGACGGCGCGGGCGAGGGGCACGGCGGGATCAGCCGGCCAGGCGCTCGCGCAGCCAGGCGATGTCCGGGCCCATGTCGCCGTGCGTCTCGCACACGACGGGCGCGCCGGCCGCCGCGACGACGCCGACGAGCAGCTCGGGCGGGATGTTCCCGTGGCCGAAGTGGGCGTGCCGGTCGGCGCCGGAGCCGGCGGCGTCGCGCGAGTCGTTGGCGTGCACGAGGTCGATGCGGCCGGTGATCGCCCGGATGTCGGCCACGGCCGTCGTGAGGTCGATGCCGCCCGCCCACGCGTGGCAGGTGTCGAGCGTGAAGCCGACGTTTTCCGCACCGTTCGCCTGCATGACGGCCGCCCAGAGCTGCTCGATCCGCTCGAGCCGCCGGGCCATGGAGAAGTCGCCGCCGGCCGTGTTCTCGATGAGCACCGGCACGTCCGTCTCGAGCGCGTCGATCGCCTTGCGCCAGTTGTCGAAGCCCACCGCCGGGTCGTCCTTGGCGGTGACGTGCCCGCCGTGCACCACGACGCCGCGCGCGCCGATCGCCTCGGCGCCGGTCATGATCTGCTGCAGCAGCTTGCGGCTGGGGATGCGGATGCGGTTGTTGGTCGAGGCCACGTTGATGACGTACGGGGCGTGCACGTAGACGCCCAGGCCCGCGGCCGCCGTCTCCTCGCGGAACGCGTCCGCGCCGCCGGGATAGTCGAGCGGCGGCACCTTCCACGCCTGCGGGTCGGACAGGAACACCTGGACCACCTCGGCCCCGATGTCCTTCGCCTCCGCCACCGCGTCCTGCAGGCCGACGTGCGCCCCGATCTTCACGCTCATGCGCCCCACCCTACGGAAGGCCGGCGACACCGTCGTAGGCTGGCCCACCATGAGCACCACGCCGTCCCTCGCGTACGTCATCGCCGGCTCCGAGGCCACCGGAGGGGCCGGCATCCAGGCCGACCTCAAGACCTTCCAGGAGCTCGGCACCTACGGGGTGGGGACCCTGACCTGCATCGTGTCGTTCGACCCGAAGCACGACTGGGCCCACCGGTTCGTGCCCGTCGACCCGCAGGTGATCGCCGACCAGTTCGAGGCCGCCACCGCGACCCACGCGCTCGACGTGGTGAAGATCGGCATGCTCGGCACCCCGGCCACGATCGACGTCGTGGCCCGGTCCCTGGAGTCGCAGCCGTGGCGGCACGTCGTCCTCGACCCGGTGCTGATCTGCAAGGGGCAGGAGCCGGGCGCCGCCCTCGACACGGACACGGCGCTGCGCGAGCGGGTGCTGCCGCTGGCCACCGTCGTCACGCCGAACCTCTTCGAGGCGAAGACGCTGGCCGGCATGGACGAGATCACCACCGAGGACGAGCTCGTCGAGGCCGCGCGGCGCATCCACGCCCGCCTGGGCGACGGCGGCGGGCCGCGCTACGTGGTCGCGAAGGGCGGCGTCGAGCTGCCCGGGCCGGACGCCGTCGACGTGCTGTTCGACGGCGAGGACGTCACCGTCTACGCCGTGCCCAAGGTGGGAGACGAGCGTGTCTCGGGCGCCGGCTGCACCTTCGCCGCCGCCATCACGGCCGAGCTCGCGAAGGGCTCCGACGTGCACGCCGCCGTCCGCGTCGCCAAGGACATGGTGACGCAGGGGATCATGTCGCGCGTCGAGGCGCGCACGCCGTTCGACACCGTCTGGCAGGGCGCGTACGTCGCGTCCTGAGTGAGAGGGCCCGGAGCGGAAAAGAGGGTGCGCCCGCCCCGGGGGCGCCTGTGACGATGGCGGCATGACGCGCCCCGCACCGACCGCCCCCGTCGACCCCGTCGAGCCGGTCCCGGTCGACCTGGCCACCTGGCCGCGGCGGCAGCACTTCGAGCACTACCGCGCGTCGCCGTGCACGTACGCGATGACGGTGGAGCTGGACGCGACCGAGTTCGCCTCCGCGCTGCGCCGCTCGCCCCGCCGGACGTACCTCGCGCAGGTGTGGGCGCTCGCGACCGTCGTCAACCGGCACGACGAGTTCCGCACGGTCCTCACGGACGGCGGCGCGCCCGCCGTCTGGCCGGTGGTGCACCCGGCGTTCACGGTGTTCCACCCGGGCTCCGAGACGTTCTCCTGTCTCTGGGCGCCCTACGAGGCCGACCTCGGCACGTTCCACGAGGCTGCCGAGGCGGTGCTCGCCGTGCACGGGGACTCCGCGGACTTCTTCCCGCAGGGCCCGCCGCCACCGAACGCGTTCGACGTGTCCAGCGTGCCGTGGGCGTCGTTCACCGGGTTCACCCTGAACATCCGGGACGCCTGGGACCACCTCGCCCCGATCGTCACGCTGGGCCGCTACGTCGAGCGGGACGGCCGCGTGCTGCTGCCCCTCGCCGTGCAGGTCCACCACGCCGTCGCCGACGGTTTCCACACGGCGCGCCTGGCGAACGAGGTGCAGGCCCTCCTCGACGACCCGTCCTGGGTGGCCTGAGGAGGGTCACCAGCCGGACGCCTCGACGCCCGGGGGGCGAGACGGCTTACCCTCGGGGACCGTGAGCGAGAACCTGGGATCCACCGGCTCGATCGAACGTGTCGTGGCGCGCCACGAGATGCCCGACCCGCTGCGCGACGACATCCGCCTGCTGGGCGGGCTGCTCGGCACCGTGCTGAAGGAGGCGGGCGGGCAGAGCCTGCTCGACGACGTCGAGCGCCTGCGCGGCCTCACGATCCGTGCCTACGGGGCGGACGACGGCGGCGCGACGCTGGCGGAGGCGGCCGAGGTCGTGGCCGGCTTCACCCCCGAGCGCGCCGAGCAGGTCGCGCGCGCGTTCACGTGCTACTTCCACCTGGCGAACCTCGCGGAGGAGTACCACCGCGTCCGTGTGCTGCGGGCGCGGGAGTCCGACGCCTCGGGCGTCGTCATCGAGGACTCGCTGCCGCAGGCCTTCACGCAGCTCGCGGAGGAGGTGGGCCGCGAGGAGGCGCTGCGGCGCCTCGGCGAGATCGAGTTCCGCCCGGTCCTCACGGCGCATCCCACCGAGGCCCGCCGGCGCGCGGTCTCCGGCGCCGTCCGCCGCATCTCCGGGCTCGTCGCCGACCGCGACACGATGCGCCCCGGCGGCACGTCGCTCGTCGAGAACGAGCGCCGCCTGCTCGCCGAGATCGACACCATGTGGCGCACGTCGCCCATCCGCGCGCACAAGCCGGCCGTGCTGGACGAGGTCAAGACGGCGATGGGCGTCTTCGACGCCACCATGTTCTCCACCTTCCCCGAGGTGTACCGCCGCCTCGACGACTGGTTGCTCGACGGCGAGGCCGGCAGCGTGCCGCCCGTCGCCCGGCCGTTCGTCCACCTCGGCTCGTGGATCGGCGGCGACCGGGACGGCAACCCGAACGTCACGGCCGAGGTCACCCGCGAGGCCGCGACGCTCGCCGCCGAGCACGCGCTCGGCGCGCTCGAGAAGGCCGCCGTCGAGACCGGGCGCAAGCTCACGCTCGACGAGGAGGGCACGCCGGCGTCGGCGGAGCTCAAGTCGCTGTGGCAGCGGATGCGGCAGCTCTCCGCCGACCTGGTCAACCGGGCCGCCGCCGACTCGCCCAACGAGCCGCACCGGGCCGCCGTCCTCGCGATCGCCGGCCGCGTGGCCGCGACGCGCCGCCGCGACGCCGACCTCGGGTACCGCGAGCCGGAAGAGCTCGTCGCCGACCTGGAGGTCGTGCAGCGCTCCCTCGTGGAGGGCGGCGCCCCGCGGGCCGCGTACGGCGACCTGCAGAAGCTCGTGTGGCAGGTGCAGACCTTCGGGTTCCACCTCGCCGAGCTCGAGATCCGGCAGCACTCGCAGGTGCACGCGGCCGCCCTCGCCGAGATCGAGGAGAAGGGCGTGCACGGCGACCTCACCGAGCGCACGCGCGAGGTGCTCGACACCTACCGCGCCCTCGGCGCCGTGCAGAAGCGGTTCGGCATCCGCGCCGCCCGCCGCTACATCGTGTCGTTCACGCAGGCGCCCGAGCACCTGGCCGCCGTCTACCGGCTCGCCGAGCTCGCGTTCGAGGGCACCGACGACGCCCCCGTCGTCGACGCCGTGCCGCTGTTCGAGACCTTCGACGACCTCGAGAACTCCGTCGACATCCTCGAGGCGATGCTGGAGTTCCCCGAGGTGCAGCGCCGCCTCGCCGAGAACGGCCGCCGCGTCGAGGTCATGCTCGGCTACTCCGACTCGTCGAAGGACGTCGGCCCGGTCGCGGCGACCCTCGCGCTGCACAAGGCGCAGTCGCGGATCGCCGAGTGGGCGCAGCGGCACGACATCACGCTCACCCAGTTCCACGGCCGCGGCGGCTCCCTCGGCCGCGGGGGCGGTCCCGCCAACCGCGCGGTGCTGGCCCAGCCGCCGCACTCCGTGGACGGCCGGTTCAAGCTCACCGAGCAGGGCGAGGTCATCCTCGCCCGCTACGGCGACCCGACGATCGCCGCCCGCCACATCGAGCAGGTCGCCGCGGCGACGCTGCTCGCCTCGGCGCCCACGGTCGAGAAGCGCAACGCCGAGGCCCGGGAGCGGTTCGCGCCGCTCGCCGAGGCCCTCGACGCGACGTCGCGCGCCGCCTTCCACGGCCTCGTGAGGTCGGACGGCTTCCCGCAGTGGTTCGCGCAGGTCACGCCGTTGGAGGAGGTCGGCCTGCTGCCGATCGGCTCCCGCCCTGCCAAGCGCGGCCTGTCGGTCAACTCCCTCGACGACCTGCGGGCGATCCCGTGGGTGTTCTCCTGGTCGCAGGCGCGGATCAACCTCGCCGGCTGGTTCGGCCTCGGCTCCGCGCTGCGCGCGGCCGGCGAGCAGCCGGGCGGCCTGGAGGAGCTGCAGGCCGCCTACCGCGAGTGGCCGCTGTTCACGACGCTGCTCGACACGGTCGAGATGGGCCTCGCCAAGACGCAGGAGGACATCGCCGCGCAGTACCTCGCGCTGGGCGACCGTGACGACCTCGCCCGGCTGGTGCTCGACGAGCTGCGGCTGACCCGCGAGTGGGTGCTGCGGGTGACCGGCAACGAGTGGCCGCTGGCGAACCGTCGCGTGCTGGGCCGCGCGGTGCAGCTGCGCTCGCCGTACGTCGACGCGCTGTCGCTGCTCCAGGTCCGCGCCTTGCGCGCGCTGCGCAGCAAGGGCGTCAGCGAGGGCCTCACCGTGGACGACGGCGAGTGGGTGGACGGCGGCCACAAGGACCGCTGGCAGCACCTGCTGCTGCTCACCGTGAACGGCGTCTCCGCGGGCCTGCAGAACACAGGCTGACCCGCCGCCCACAACGTTCTAGTTCGACAACGGCAACGTCGTGCTGCGCGACCCGGGCCCGGACGCCGTCCCCGAGCGGACCGTGTGGGTCAACGCCGACCCCGAGGGCAACGAGTTCTGCGTCTTCACCCCCGCAGGGCGGTGAGCACCCGGTCCACGCTGGAGCGGATGCCCCACCGCTCGGCGAGGGCGTCCAGGGCCTCGGGGTCCTTCGGATCCCGGGGCAGGGCGTCGTCGACCTCGGCGACGGGGGCGTCGTGCGCGACCTGCACCACGGTGGGCGCGACGTCGAGGTAGGCGGCGGCGTCGAGCAGCTTCTGCCGCTGCGTCGGGGTGAGGCCCTTCGCGCCGGACTCGGCGGCGGCGCGCAGCCCGGCGAGGTCGCCGAACGTGGCGAGCAGCCTGGCCGCCGTCTTCTCGCCGATGCCGGGCACGCCGGGCAGGCCGTCGGAGGGGTCGCCGCGCAGGGTCGCCATGTCGGCGTACGCCTGCCCGGTGGGCACGCCGTACTTCTCGGCGAGCCTCGCCTGGTCGACGACGTCGGGGTCCCGCACCCCGCGCGCGGGGTACAGCACGCGCACGCCGGCCGTGTCGTCGACGAGCTGGAACAGGTCGCGGTCGCCGGTCACGATGTCGACGCTCGCCGGCATCACCATCCCGACCGCTCCGGCCACGGACAGCGACGACGCCGAGCTGCGCGCGACCTCGCGCGTCACGAGCGTCCCGATGACGTCGTCCGCCTCGAACCCGGGCGCCCCGACACGGGCGATGCCGAGCGCGGCCAGCACGTCGACGATGACGGGCACCTGCGGCGTGAGCGCGTCGGGCACCTCCTCGACGTCCGGCTCGCCGGGCGGCGTCACCCGGGCGACGCGGTGCTCCTTGTACGACCCGATCGCCTCGACGCGGAAGGCCGGCCGCCAGTCCTCGTCCCAGCACGCCACGAGCCGGTCCGGTCGGTGCTCGGTGACGAGGAACGCGATCGTGTCCAGCAGGCCGCGCACCGCGTTGACGGGCTTGCCGTCGGGGGAGCGCAGCGAGTCGGGCAGGCCGTAGAAGGCGCGGAAGTACAGGCTCGCGGAGTCCAGCAGCATGAGGCTCACCGGGTCAGCGTGCCACAGCCCCCCGAGAGGAGGTTGTGGGCGCTCGTGTGGCGCTATCACGACCCGTGACAGCGCCACACGAGCGCCCACAACGCCCTCAGAGCAGTCGGCCGAGCAGGACGCCGAGACCGATGCCCACGACGACGGCGGCGAGCGTGAGCGCCATGGTGCCGAGCACGTTGGCCAGGGCCGGCCGGCGGCGGCCCGAGCGGGCGAGGCGGACCGTCTCGACCATCGCCGTCGAGAACGTCGTGTACCCGCCGCAGAACCCGGTCGCGACGCCGAGGCGCCAGGGCTCGAGGCCGGCCGGGTCGCCGGCGGCGAGCAGCACCCCGGTGACCAGGCCGATCACCAGCGACCCGGACACGTTCACCACGACCGTGGCCCAGGGGAACGCGGCGCCGGGGGTCCGCGCCCGCACGGCGTCGTCGACGACGAACCGGGCCGCGGCCCCCAGGCCGCCCGCCATGGCGACGAGCAGCAGCGTCGCGGCGGTCACCGCGACCTCCGGCCCGACCCGAGCAGCACGCCGGCCAGGCACGCGAGCCAGCCGAGCACCAGCGTGCCGGCCGCGTACGCGAGGCCCTGCGCCACCGCGCCCGAGGCCAGCAGCCGCTCCGTCTCCAGCGCGAGCGACGAGAACGTGGTGAAGCCGCCCAGCACGCCCGTGCCGACGGCCAGCCGCACCCGCTGGACGGCGGGCGTCTCCGGCCCGCGCGCCGCGAGCGCCTCCAGCAGCCAGCCCAGCACGAACGCGCCGAGCAGGTTGGCGACGAACGTCGCGACCGGCCACCCGTGCACCGCGGGCCACGCCTCCGCCAGCCCGAACCGGGCCGCGGTGCCGACGGCGCCGCCGGCGGCGACGAGGGCGACCAGACCGGGTCGGCGCGCGGGCCGCGACCGGGCGGGCGGGGTGCCCGCCGTCACGACGCGTCGTCCGCGCGCGGTTCGGGCAGCACGACCACCGGCCGGGTCTGGTCGTGGATCAGGCGCCCGGCGACGGTGCCGCCGACGAGATGCGTGGCCCAGCCGCGCATCCCGGGCCGCCGCGCCCCGACGACGATCATCATGGCGTCGTGGGCGGTCGCCAGGCGGGCCAGCTCCGCGGCCGGGTCGCCGGCGGTGCACTCCAGCCGCCAGGGCACCGGGCTGTCGGCCAGCGCGGCGGCGACCTCGGCGCGCACCGCCGCCGCGACGTCGCCGGGGGAGGCCGCGTCCGGGTCGACCGGCACGGCCTCGCCGGAGGGCGCGCGCACCGACGACTCGTCGACCGCCACGCACAGCAGCTCCGTGCCGAGCGCGGCGGCCAGGTCGGCGGCCCGCCGCAGCACGCTCGGGCGGTGGTCGCGGGGCACGCCCACCAGCACCGGACCCGTCATGCCGTCATCGTAGGCAGCGGCCGACCGGTCAGGTCGACCGGTCCAGGACCGGCAGGCCGTCGTCGTCGAGGCGCTCCCGGTCGTCGGAGCGCACGCCGAGCAGCCTCGCCACGGGGGAGCCGGTGAACCCGTAGACGATCGCGGTGAGGAGCACGACGCCGAAGATCACCGGGACCAGCTGCGGGAACGGCTGCCCGGCGTCGTCGAACCGCAGGGAGAAGACCGACGCCGTGGAGGCGGCGACGATGCCGCGGGGCGCCATCCAGCCGATCATGGCGCGGTCCGGCCACCGCAGGCCCGCCCCGAGGGTGGACACCGTGGCCGCAAGGGGGCGCAGCACCAGCACGAGCAGGGCCACGATTCCGATGGTGGGCAGGGCGTAGCGTGCCAGGGCGTCGAGGTCGATGCGCGCCGACAGCACGACGAACAGCATGCCGATGAGGAGCAGCCCGATGTGGGTGCCGAACTCGTGCAGCGCGTCGATCCGCGCCACCCGCTGGTTCGCCAGGACGACGCCGAGCGCGGTGGTGGCGAACAGGCCTGCCTCGTCCTGCCCCGCCTCGGCGATCGCGTAGGCCCCGAGCGCGAACGCCAGGGCGAGCACCACCTCGGTCTCCTGCGGCACCCGGGCGAACCGCACGAGCAGCACGAACAGCCCGGCAGCGACGACCCCGACCAGCAGGCCCCAGGCCGATGTCAGGAGCAGGCTCGTGGTCTCGGCGTGGAGCACGAGGTTCGCCACCGCGAGCGCCACGGTGGCGCCGATCGGGTCGATGAAGATGCCCTCGAAGGCGAGCACCGACTCGACGGGCTGCCGGGGGCGCACGATCGCGAGCAGCGGCCCGACGACCGTGGGGCCGGAGACGATGAGGATCGCGCCGACCACGGCCGCCCGCCCCCACGGCACGTCGAGGAACACGTACGTGATCGCGGTGGCGCCGAGGCCGGTGACGAGGGCGCCCGTCGTCACGAGGCCGAGCACGGGCCGCCGCGCCCCGCCCCGCAGCCGCGCGAAGTCCAGCTTGAGCGACTCCTCGAAGAGCAGCAGGCCGACGGCCATCGACACGAGCGGGAAGAGGGCGTCGCCGAACACCTCGTCCGGGTCGAGCCAGCCGAGGACCGGGCCGACGAGGAGCCCGAGCACGAGCAGCAGCAGGATGGAGGGCACGCGCAGCGCGCGGGCCGCGACCTGACCGAGCACCCCGGCCGCCACGACGAGGGCGATGCCGCCGACGAGATCCATGCTCACTCCTCCGCGCCGTCGTGCCGCCGGGCCTGCGCCTCGCGCGCGGCCCGCTCCCCGGCCTCGAGGTTGCGCCGCCGCCGCCGGGAGGTCCACGGCCCGTCGCCGCGGCCCGCCGCGCGGGACGCCGGGTCCGGCTCGCGCAGCAGGGTCGAGTCCACCAGCTCGTGGCGCTGGAGGTAGGTGTTCCCGAGGGCCTGCACGGTCGCGAGCACCGGCAGCGCGAGGAACGCGCCCAGCGCGCCGAACACCGCCCCGAAGCCCAGGACGCCGACGAACGACACGGCGGGGTTCATCTCCAGGGCCCGGGCGCTGACCCGCGGGGAGAAGACGAGGTTCTCCACCTGCTGGTAGGCCACGATGAACACCAGGACGGCGATCGCCTGCGGCGGTCCCTGCGTCGCGAGCGCGACGGCCACCGGCAGCGCGCCGCCGATGTAGGTGCCGATGGTGGGCACGAACTGGGAGACGACGCCGGTGAACACCGCCAGCGGCAGCGCGTACGGGGTCTGCACGAACAGCAGGAAGACGAACGTGAACACGCCGGACAGCGCGGCGAGCACGACGCGGGAGCTGATGAAGTCGGAGACCTTCACCTGCGTGATCTCCCACAGGGTCAGGACCTCCTGCTGCCGGTCGGGGCGCAGCCACGCGCAGATCGCGGCGCGGAACCTCGGCCCGGCGGCCATCACGTAGTAGGCGATGAGCAGGATCGTGGTGATCGCGAACAGCACGCCCACGATCGACACGCCCACGCTGATCGCGCCGGTCGCGACGTCCTGCCCCCACTGCTCGAGCGCCTGCGCCACGAGGTCGTCGGAGTCCGGGACGGTGACGTCCCAGCGCGCCTCGATGCCGGCCCGGACGTCCGTGTAGAGCGCGGGCAGCGTCGCGACGAGCTGGACCAGCTGCTGCACGAACAGGTTGCCGAACAGGGCGAGCACACCCGCGACGACGACGATCGAGCCGCCGAGGGCGGCGCCGGCCGCGGCACCGCGCCGCCACCCGTGCCGGACCAGCCACACGACGACCGGCTCGAGCGCCAGGGCGACGAAGAACGCGACGAGGACGTTGACGGCGAGCCCGCCGAGCTGGGCGAACGCGTACCGCAGGAACAGGGCCGCGAACACCGCCAGGACCGCCATCGCGAGAGCCCGCGGCAGCCAGCGCGGCGGGTTCTTGCTGTCGTGCTGGACGGGACGGACGGAGGCGTCGTTCTCCTCGTCCGGCGCGGGCGCGGGCGTCCCGGTGGGGGGAACGCCCGCGGGGTGCGGGGCGTCCGAGCTCATGCGGGCAACGTAGCCCAGGCGGGCGCGCGCGGCGCGCCGGCCTGCAGGTCAGAGGGCGGGCAGGCGGTCCGGCAGGCCGAAGCGCGGGAACCAGGTGGAGGTGTCCAGGAACGTCGTGATGCCGGTGATGCGGCCGCTGCCGTCGTCCTCCAGGACGGCGAGGCCCCACGGCGACCAGCCGCCGGCCGGGTCCTGACGGTACTGCCCGTACGCCATCGACCCGTTGGCCCGCACCGGCACGCAGCGCGACCCGCGGCAGCCGGCGCCGGGCCCGGTCATCCAGCGGATCACCTCCGACCGGCCGTGCACCCACATCGTGTACGGCGGCATGTTGAGCACGGCGTCCTCGTGCAGCAGCGCCACCAGGGCGTCCATGTCGTAGCGCTCGAAGGCGTCCAGGTACCGCTCGAGGAGCTGGTGGTCGATCTCGTCGTCCCGGGGCGCGGGGCTCTCGCCCTCCTCGCCGTCGTCGCCGGCCCGGCGCAGGCCCTTGCTGCCGAGGGTGGCGCGGGCGCGCTGCAGCGCACTGTTCACGGACGCGACCGTGGTGTCGAGCAGCGCCGCGACCTCGGCGGCCGACCACCGCAGCACCTCCCGGAGCACCAGGACGGCGCGCTGCCGGGCGGGCAGGTGCTGCAGCGCGGCCACGAACGCGAGGCGGACGGACTCGCGGCCCACCGCGACGTCCGCCGGGTCGCCCTCGCGCGGCAGGACGGCGTCGTCGGGCACGGGCTCGAGCCAGCGGTCCTCGGCGAGCACGTCGCCGAAGTACTGCTCCTCCGCCGGCTGCGGCCCGCCCAGCCCCATCGGGCGCTCGCGGCGCTTCGACGACCCGAGGTGGTCGAAGCAGACGTTGGTCGCGATGCGGTACAGCCACGACCGCAGCGACGAGCGCCCCTCGAACCCGTCGTACGAGCGCCAGGCCCGCAGCAGCGTCTCCTGCACCGCGTCGTCGGCCTCGAACGCGCTGCCGAGCATCCGGTAGCAGTAGCCCGTGAGCTCGCGCCGGTACGGCTCGAGCAGGGCGCCGACGTCGTCGGCGGCCGGCGCGGCCGTGGGCGGTGCGGTGTGTGTCACGTCTCACACCGTACGACGGACCGCCGACACCCGGGAGGGGTGTCGCCCGGGGCGACGGCGGGCGGGGCTCAGCGCCGGTCGTCGCGCAGCACGCGCTCGACGAGCGGGACGGCGCCGGTGGCCGGCGTGGGCGGCCGCACGCGCTTCACGGTGCCGGTGAGCGGCCGCGCCTCGCGGTCGATCTCGAACCACACGGTCTTGCCCTCGACGACGCCGGAGTGCCGGCCCACCGCGTCGGAGCCGTCGTGCAGCTCCACGCCCCACCGGGACGCGAGCCGGTCGAGGAACAGCACACCGCGTCCGGACAGGTCCTGGGGCCGGGGCGACTGCAGCTCGGGCTCGTCGGTGCTGCCGTCGCGGACCCCCACCCGCAGCCGCCGGACGTCCACCTCGACCGTCGCCGTGATCGGCCCGTCGCCGTGCTCCAGCGCGTTGGTCAGCACCTCGCTGGTCAGCAGCATCGCGGTCCGCCGCTGCTCGTCGGACACGTCGCACGACTCGAGCACGTCGTCCACCCAGCGGCGCGCGGGGCCGAGGTCGCTCAGGTCGTCGTCGGCGACGCGCCGCTCCGCCTTCGCCGGGCCTGCGGACGACGGGGGGCCGGACGGCGCCGAGACGCGCACGCGCAGCGCCAGCACCGCGACGTCGTCCCGCTGGCGGTCGCCGACCAGGCCCCGCACGAGCGCGCGCGGCACGGCCGACGTCGCCTCGCCGTGCGCGGCGCGCAGCACCGTCTCCAGGTCGGCCAGCCGCTGGTCACTGGGCACGCCGCGGCGCTCCACCAGCCCGTCCGTGTACAGCACGAGGGTGTCGCCGGGCAGCAGCCGGGCGGTGCGGTCCTGGCGCGCCGTGCTCGGCAGCACGCCGAGCAGCATGTCCGGTGTCCCCTCGAGCCGCTCCACCCGGCCGTCGCGGCGCAGCACCATCGGCGGCGGGTGGCCCGCCACCGACCAGGTGAGCGTGTACGCGCGCTCGTGCGGGGACGCGGGCGCGGCGGCACCGCCCGCGCCGTCGCCGTCGCCCGGGGCGTCCGAGGGGCAGGGGACCGGGTCGCGGTCCAGGCGCGCGACGACGGCGGTCGCCATCGCCCGCGGGCCGAGCCGCGCGTTCGCCCGGTCGAGGCGCGTCAGCAGGCCGGCCGGCGACTCGTCGTGGCTCCACGCGAGCGCCCGCAGCATCGAGCGGAGCTGGCCCATCTGCGCCGCGGCGTGCACGTCGTGCCCCGCGACGTCGCCGATCATGACGATCGCGGTGCCGTCGTCGCGCACCACCGCGTCGTACCAGTCGCCGCCCACCTGGTCGGTGCGGGCCGCGGGCGCGTAGGTGGTGGCGATGTCGAGGTGGGCGACCACGGGCGGCGCCGTGAGCATCGACTCCTGCAGCGTGGTCGCCACGCGCCGCCGCGCCTCCAGCAGCGCCACCCGCTCCAGGGCGAGGGCCACGTACCGGCTGATCGTGGACTCCAGGGCGGCCGTGTCGGCGTCGTGCTCGCGCGCCTGGTCCCACACGCAGGCGATGACGCCCACGACCATCCCGTTCGACATCACGGGCAGGAACGACCGCGCCCCCTCGGAGACGGACCCCACCGGCCCCATCTCCGGGTAGGAGGCGATCATCTCCGCGTGGTCGCGGAACCGCAGCGCCGCCCGGCTGCGCACGACGTGCGTGTCCGGGCGGGGGGCGTCGAGCCGGGTGCTGCGCAGCGCCGGCTCGCCGGGGTGATGGTGCCCGACGGTGAAGAACGACAGGTGCCGCCGGTCGGCGTCCACCAGCGCCAGCGACACCCAGCGGGCACCCGTCCCGGTGCCGATGACGTGCGCGATCGCGTCCTCGACCTCGTCCAGGGTGGTGACGCGGGCGAACCGCTCCGACAAGCCCAGCAGGAACCGCGACCGGCGGTGCGCGCGGAACGCGACCTGCTCGGCCAGCCGCGCGCGCTCCCGCTCCGCGCGCAGCCGCAGCTCGCCCGACGCGGCGGCGGACAGGTCGGCCAGGGTGGCCAGGTCGGTCTCGGTCCAGGCGCGCGGCACGGACGACACGGCCCACAGCGCGCCGACGACGTGCCCGCGGGCGTCCTCGATGGGGTAGCCCGCGTAGGCGGCCAGCACGAGGGAGCCGATGGAGTGCCGGCCGCCCACGCGCGGGTCGTCGTCGGCGTCGCCCACCACGAGGGGGGTGCGGGTGCGCGCGACGATCGCGGTCAGCGGCCGCGGCAGGTACAGGCGCCGGGTGCGCTGCGCCTCCTCGGGGAACCCGACCGCGCCGGGCAGCGTCTTGACGTCGCCGTCGTCGGACAGCATGACGACCGCCGCCGCGGGCACGCCGAGCTGTCGGTGCACGAGCCGCGCGATGCGGTCGAACACCTCGTCTGCGACGGGCTCTCCGGTGGCCGGGTCCGACGGTGTGCCCGGCTCGCGATCAGACGCGGGGCCGGGCACCGGACCGGACAGGGAGCCGACAGCCTGAGCTTCCGGCACGACGCCCAGTATGGACCCGGACGGGTCAGACGCCGATCAGCCCGCGCCGGTGCGCGACGGCGACCGCCTCCGCGCGCCCCGACACGCCGAGCTTCGCCAGCAGGTTCGACACGTGCACGCTCACCGTCTTGGTGGAGATGTACAGCCGCTCGCCGATCTGCCGGTTGCTCAGCCCTTGCGCGACGAGGAGCAGCACCTCCTCCTCGCGCTCCGTGAGGACGGACGACGTGCGGCGCGCGCCGGGCAGCGGCACGCGGGCGCGCCGCCCCCAGGCGTGGATCGCGTCGGCCAGCGGCGCGGCGCCCATGTCCACCGCCTCGCCGAGGGCCTCGGCCGCCTCCACCTCGGCCGCGGGCACGTCGCCCGCCGCGCGCAGCGCCTGCGCCCAGCGGAAGCGGGAGCGGGCGACCTCGTAGCGGTAGCCGAAGTCGAACTCGCGGACGGTCTCCTCCCAGACGGCCGGGTCGGCGGGGGCGTCGGTCAGCGCGGCGCGCAGCCGGGAGTGCTCGGCCGCGGCCCGCCGCAGCCACGCGCGCCCCTCCGGGCCGAGCTGGCCGCCGCGGGGGCGCCCGCGGCGGGCCGTCTCCTGCGCGACGGCGAGGAGCCCGTCGCCCCGGTCGAGCAGCGCCCGCGCCGCGTCGGCGCCGTGCGGCCCGCTCTCGGCGTCCTCGGCGAGCGCCGCGAGCGCCAGCGCGCACAGCCAGATGCGGCCGAGGAAGTACTCCGACCACGTCGCGCCCAGGTGGGCCGCGACCTCCTCGGCGGTGGCGACCGCCTCCTCGTAGCGGCCCGACCAGGTCAGCGCGTCGGCGAGCGTGCCACCCGCGATGAGCGCGACCTGACCGTCCACGTGCCACGACGGTCGCAGCGCCTCGGCCTGCTCCACGGCGTCCGCGCCCTCGCGCGCGACGGCCGCGTACAGGCGGCCGGAGTCGAGGAAGACGAGCGCCGGGGCGGGGGCGCCCTCGGGGGCGGGGTGGTCGCGGAGGTCGCCGGTGAGGTACGGCAGGATCAGTGCGAGGTCGAGCATCTGGACCCCGTAGGCCCCCCACGTGACGCCGGTCGTGCGGGCGCGGGCGAGGCCGGCGTCGAGCACCTGGCCCGCGCGCTCGAGGTGGCCGGCGTAGAAGTGCGTGGCGGCGAGGTTGTACCAGCAGCGCATCTCGGTGCGCAGGTCGCCCGCCACGACGGCGCGCTCGCGGGCCCGGTCGAGCAGGTCCGCCGCGGCGTCCGGGGTGCCGACCTCGAGCACGGCGAGCGTCGTGAGGGCGTCCGCCTCGGCGTCGGGGGCGTCGGCCCGTCGCGCGACGTCGACGGCCTGCCGCGCGAACGTGCCGGCCTCGTCGTCGCGGTCCACGTTGAGCAGCACGCGCGCGTGCACGGCCAGCGTCCACGCGAGGTCGGGCGTCGCGGCCCCGTCCGGGACCTGCGGCGCGGGGGCGCCGGCGTCGGTGGCGCCCGGCAGCAGCACCTCGAGCGCGCGGGTGGACTGCGCGACGGCGTCGTCGAGCGACTCCAGGTCGAGCACGTAGCGCACGAGCACGTGCCGCAGGCGGGCCTGGCGGTCGGGGTCGTCGGCGAGGCCGTCGACGGCGCGGCGGGCGAGCTGCTCCGCACGCGACGCCAGGCCGGCCGAGCTCGCCGCCGCCGCGGTCTCGAGGGCCACCGAGACCCGGTCCGCGCCGATCAGCTCTGCCGCCCCGGGCACCGACTCCCACAGCGCCAGCACCTGCTCCAGGTGCCGCAGCTCCTCCGCCGGGGCGAGCATCGTCGCGGCGCTGCGGGCGGCGTCCCGCGAGGCGACGAGCGCGGCGGACAGGTCGTGGGCCTCCAGGGCGTGGCGGGCGCGCTTGGCCGCCTTGCCGAGGGCGGGGTCCGCGGTCAGCGCGTCGAGGTAGGCGCGGTGCATCGCGGTGCGCTCGCCGGGCAGAAGGTCGAGCTCGAGCGCCTCCGCCACCAGCGCGTGCCGGAACGCGACCTGCTGGCCCTCGATGCCGAGGACCTGCTGCGCCACGGCCTCGCGCAGCGCCGCGTCGGCGACGCCGGGGGCCTCGAGGCCGGGGAGCCGGGGCGCGGCGGCGCGCAGCAGCGCCTCGTCGACCTGCCGGCCGGCCACCGCGGCCAGGCGCACCAGCTGCTGCACGGCGGGGTCGAGGCGCTGCAGCCGGGCGTGCAGCACGTCGGCCAGCGACCAGGGCAGGCCGTCCGAGGACGGGCCGGCGTCGAGGAGCTCCTCGGCGAAGAACGCGTTGCCGTCCGAACGGGTGCGCACCGCGTCGAACTCCCGCTCGTCGAGCGGCTCTCCGCGCGTCGCGGTGGTGAACTCGCGCAGCTCGTCGGGCGTGAAGGGGGACAGCTCGACGTGCTCGACGGGACGCTGGCGGTGCAGCTCCGCGAGGACGGGCCGCAGGGGGTGGCGGCGGTGCACGTCGTCGCTGCGGTACGTCACGACGAGCAGGAGGTGCTGCGAGCGCAGGCGCGCCACGACGAACCGCAGCACGTCGCGCGTCGACTCGTCCGCCCAGTGCACGTCCTCCACGACGAGCACCAGGGGGGAGCCCGCGCGGCCGGCGGCGGCGAGGCTGCCCGCCACGCCGTCGAGCAGCTGCAGCCGCTCCGCGTGGTCGGTCCCGGAGCCGCCGGCGGGGTCGAGCAGCCGGGCCAGGGCGGGTCGCTCGGCGACCACCTCGGCCACCGCGGGCACCTCGCGCAGCGCGGTCAGGGCCTCCGTGAACGGCAGGTACGGGATGCCGACGTCGCCGAGGTCCACGCAGTGCGCGACGACGACGCGCGCGCCCGCGTCGCGCGCGAGGTCGGCGAGGTGCGTGACCAGGCGCGTCTTGCCCACCCCGGCGTCCCCGCCGAGGAGGAGCACCCCGGGGTCGCCCTCCGCGGCGCACTCCAGCGCACCGCGGAAGGCCGTGACCTCCTCCTGCCGGGCGATGAGGGGCACCTCGCTGGAACGTCGCACCAGGTGATCGTCCCACCGGCCGCCCACACCCGCCGCAGGATTTCCGCGCTCGCCGACCGCGGTGCCGCCCACGTCAGGCGGCCCGGCGGCCGGCGTCGTCCTGCGGGCGCCGCGCGTCCAGACCCTGGGCGATCTGGTCGGCGCGGCGGGTGACCTGCCGGTCCCACGCCTGCGCGTCGGTGCGCGCGGCCACGGCGTCGAGGGTCGCGCCGAGGCGCTGGACGGCGTCCCGGCTCGCGACCCGGGCGCGCACGCGCCGCACCAGGCCCCGGATCCCGCGGCCCACCGCCAGCGCCCACGCGGGCGCCCCGCGCTGGTAGGTCTCGGCCAGCCGGGCGTGCCGGTAGTCGAGCTCGGCCAGGACGGCCAGGTCTCGCGACGTCATCTCGTTCATGTCCTCGTCCCCTCCGCTGCCGACCACCGCCGGCTCGTGTCGTCCGTGGTGACGACGTTCGTCCTGAGACCCCCGGCGGGGGATCGGGCAACCGCCCCGTCTTCGCGGCCCGGGGTACCTCAGACGCGGCCCCACCTCGGCGCTCGTGCGTCTGAGGTACCCCCAGGACGGCACCGCCGGGCCGTCCGGGGGTCGGCGACGGGCCTTCGCCCGCCCTATCCGTTGCGACCTGGGTCACACCGGTCGCACACTGGGGGGACCGGACCGATACGGGGGTGGACTCGTGGCTGGATCTGTTGCAGGCGCCTTCGACGCGCTGCCGATGCTCGGGCGGGGCAAGCACCGCAACCCGAAGAAGGGCGCGTGCTTCATGGAGCTGGCGTCGTTCCTGGCCGGCGAGCGCTGGAGCGACCATCCCCAGTGCACGCACCCGCTGCTCGCGATGCTGGCCCGCGCCGTGAACGACCTGACCTCGGACGCGAACCGGCCGCAGCTCGCGCCCCTCATCCCGTCGGTGATCGGGCTGACCAGCACCGACCCGCGGTGGGACGTGCGGATCGCGCTGCGCGCCGCCCAGACGGCGCTGCCCGTGGCGCCCGCCGACCGGCAGCAGACGCTGGCGGTCGCGATCATCGGGGCGGAGCGGATGCTCGACGTGCTGGACGGGCGCCCCGAGGGCACCCTCGACCCCGCCAGCGCGGACGCGCTCGCGGCGTCGCCGAAGACGGCCGAGTGGGCCTACCGGTTCTGCGAGGGCACGCGCGTGCGGCCCAAGCGGTTCGTGCGCGACGCCGCGCCGTCGGTGGTCTCCACCGCCGTGCAGGGCATCAGCGAGGCCTTCGTCCCCGACACGGACGCCCGGCTGCGCGGCCTGCTCGCCGCGACGATCGAGGACGCCCGGCGCTGGGCCGGGCACACCGACGAGGACCGCCCGGCGCTCGCGCAGGAGGACTGGGCGCCGGTCGTACGCCCGGCCGCGGCGGCGGGCTGAGCACGCCGCACCGACCAGCCTGCCGGGACCGGAGCCGCGGTCCCGGCAGGCCGTGGTGTGCCCGGCCGTGTCGGGCCGGTTCCGGTCGAGGTCCGCTCGAGGTCCGCTCAAGGTCTGGTAGACCGGAGCCGTGACCGACAACCCCCTCGAGCAGCTCACCCTCGACGACCTGCGCCGCCGCACGTCCGTGAAGTGGCGGGCCTACCCGCCCGACGTGCTGCCCCTGTTCGTGGCCGAGATGGACACGCCCGTCGCCCCGCCCGTGGCGGACGCGGTGCAGCGGGCGCTGGCCGCGGGGGACACGGGGTACGACGTCGGCACCGCGTACGCCGAGGCGCTGGCGCCCTTCGCCCAGCAGCGGTGGGGCTGGACGCCGGACGTCGCGACGAGCCGCACGCTGGCGGACGTCATGGTCGCGGTCGTCGAGGTGCTGCGGGTGCTCACCGCCCCCGGCGACGCCGTCGTCGTCACCCCGCCCGTCTACCCGCCGTTCTACGGCTTCGCCCGCAACGAGGGCCGGCAGGTGGTGGAGGCGCCCCTGGACGCCGACCTGCGGCTCGACCTCGGCGCCCTCGAGGAGGCGTTCGCGCGCGCGACCGGCGCCGCCGCCCACGGGACCGGCCCCGGGTCGGGGCGGCGCGCCGTGCTGCTGCTGTGCAACCCGCACAACCCCACCGGCACCGTGCACACCCGCGCCGAGCTGGAGGCCGTGCTGGCGCTCGCGGACCGGTACGGGGTGCGCGTCGTGGCGGACGAGATCCACGCCCCGCTCACGTTCGGGACGGTCGACGACGCCGCACCCGCGTTCGTGCCGCTGCTGTCGGTGGCGGGGTCCGAGCGTGCGGTGGCCGTGCAGTCGGCGTCGAAGGCCTTCCACCTGGCGGGGCTCCGCGCGGCGGTCGCGCTGGCGGGCCCGGGCGCGGCCGACGACCTGCGGCGCGTCCCCGAGGAGGCGGGTCACGCCGTCAACCACCTCGCGGTGCTCGCGCACGGCGCCGCGTACCGCGAGGGCGGGCCGTGGCTCGACGCCCTCCTGGCCGGGGTGCACGCGAACCGCGGGCTGCTGGGCCGCCTGCTGGCCGAGCGGGCGCCCGCCGTCCGCCTGCGGGACGCCGACGCGACCTACCTCGCCTGGCTGGACCTGCGCGCCGCCCTGCCCGGCGGCGTCCCCGCCGCCGACGCGGCACGGTACGTGCTGGAGCACGGCCGCCTCGCCCTCGAGGACGGCGTCCGCTTCGGCACCGGCGGCGCCGGGTGGCTGCGACTCAACCTCGCGACGTCGTCGGCGGTCCTCATCGAGGCCGTCGAGCGGCTGGCGGGGGTGTGCGGGCCCGATCAACCGCCCGCGGGCGTGTAGTCGGGGGCCGGCGCGACGCCGAAGGCCTCCTCGAGCGTCGCGGTGCCGGTCAGGTGCATCGGGGTGGTCAGCGCGGTGCCGACGTAGCGCAGGTGCCAGGGCTCCGCGGCGTAGCCCGTGACGGCCCGGGCCCCGCGCGGGTACCGCACCACGAACCCGTACCGCCACGCGTGCCCGGCCACCCAGCGGCCGGTCGCCGTGTCCCCGAGCTCGGTGTACGGGGTGCCGGCCTGCGCGACGTCGGCCGCGAGCCCGGTCTGGTGCTCGGAGTACCCGGGCCGCGCGGAGAACGTGTCGGCGGCGCGGCGGCCGTGCGCCTCCACGTACCGGGCGTACAGGCGCTGCTGGTAGTCCGCGGAGCGGTAGCCGGAGGCCAGCACGAGCTCGTGGCCGGTGGCGTCGTGGGCGGCGGCCGCGAGCCGTTCGAGCGCCGCCGCGGCGTCGGGCCGGAGCCGGTCGTGCTCCCCGAGGGCGGGCACGTGGGGGCGGACGAGGTCGTCCGGCGCCCAGTCCCGCGGGATGACGGGGTGCGCCTTGTTCACCAGGACCCGGGGGTCGTCCGGGTCGAAGGTGGGCGCCCACGTCCGGTCCGGGATCGCCGCGCCGCCCGGGCGCGGGTCGGGGAGCGCGGCGGTCGCGCCGGCCGCCGGCGCGACGACGCACGCGGCCGCGACGAGCCCCCCGACGACGGCGCCACAAAATCTATGCAGCACCGTTACCGAGACACGGGGGAACATGCCGTCCAGACTGCCAGGGAGCCGATAATCTCGCCAAGGTGCGCCGTCGTCACCGCCTCGCCCTCGCCGCCCTCCTCGCCCCCGCCGTCGTGCTGCCCCTGGCGGCCTGCACCGGGTCCGACGTCCCGCCCGCCGACGACACCGTCGAGGCCCTGGTCGAGGCGCTCCGCGCGGGCGACGTGACCGACGCCCCCGTCCAGGCGCCCGGCTCGGTGGACGTGCAGACGCACCTGACCCAGGTGCTCGACCCGCTCGTGGACGCGGCCGGCACGCGCGAGCACACCGTGGACGTGGCGGACGTCGGAAGGCCCGTGACGAAGGACGGCACGACGACCGCCGTCGCGACGCTGGACTGGTCGTGGCCGCTGGGCCGTGACCTCACCTGGACGTACTCCACCGACGTCGACCTCACGTACACGGCGCCGGAGAGCGAGGATGGCACGGGCACCTGGCGCGCGGTGTGGAGCCCGGACGTGCTCGTGCCCGACCTCGCCCCGGGGGAGCGGCTGAAGGTCACCACGCTGGAGGCGGACCGCGGCGACCTCCTCGACGGCGACGGCGAGCCGATGGTCACCGAGCGGGGCGTGTGGCACATCGGGGTGGACAAGACGGCGGTCGAGGGCCTCGGCCAGGAGTCCGCCGCGCGGAAGCTCGCGAAGCTCGTGGGGCTCGAGCCGAACGAGTTCTTCGCCCGGGTCGAGGCCGCCGGGGAGAAGGCCTTCGTCGAGGCGATCACGATCCGCAAGAAGAACCCGGGCACGGACTTCTCCGTGGACGACGCCCGCGACATCATCGGCGTCCGCGCCGTCGAGGACAGCCTGGAGCTGGGCCCGACGAGCGACTTCGCCAAGCCCATCCTCGGCCGGGTGGGGGAGGCGACCAAGGAGGTCGTCGAAGAGTCGGACGGCGCGGTCCAGGCGGGCGACGTCGTGGGCCTGTCCGGCGTCCAGCGCGCGTACGACGACCAGCTCGCCGGCTCGCCGGGCGTGCTCGTGACGGTGGTGCCGGCGAACGGCGCGGACGGCGACGTCGGCCTGGACGGCCAGCCCGACGACGACGAGGACGAGGGCCGCGAGCTGTACCGCGTGGACGCCGTGGACGGCACACCGGTGGCGACCACCCTCGACCAGCACCTGCAGAAGCACGCCGAGAACGTCCTCGAGGACGTCGAGCCCGCCAGCGCGATCGTCGCGATCCGGCCCTCCGACGGCGCGGTGCTCGCCGCCGCCAGCGGCCCGGGCAGCGAGGGCTGGTCCACCGCGACCCTCGGCCAGTACCCGCCGGGGTCCACGTTCAAGGTGGTGGGCGCGCTCGCGATGCAGCGCGCCGGCCTCACCCCGGACACGAAGGTCTCGTGCCCCGAGCACATCACCGTCGACGGCCGCACGTTCGGCAACGTGCCCGGCTACCCGTCGTCGGCGACGGGCGAGGTGCCGCTGCGCACCGCGTTCGCGCACTCGTGCAACACCGCGATGATCGGCCAGCGCGACACCGTGGCGCAGGCGGACCTCGCCACGGCGGCGTCCGACCTGGGGCTGCTGGACGACGAGGCGGCGGTGGCTTCGACGGGGGTGGCCGCCTTCCTCGGCGCCGTGCCCGCCGAGGCCGGCGGCACCGAGCACGCCGCGTCGATGATCGGCCAGGGCAAGATCCAGGCCTCCCCGCTCGGCATGGCGACGGTCGCCGCGAGCGTCGCCGCCGGTCACCGGGTCGAGCCGGTGCTGGTCCAGGCCGACGCCGGGAAGGAGGGCGACGCCTCCGCGTCGCCGTCGGCGAGCACGGAGCAGGACGCCGCGAAGAAGTCGAAGAAGCCCGCCACCCCCGGGGTGACGGAGAGCGAAGCGGCCGTCCTGCGCGAGCTGATGCGGGGCGTGGTCACCGACGGCAGCGCCGACATGCTCGAGGACGTGCCCGGCATCGTGGGTGCCAAGACCGGGACGGCGCAGTACGGCGACGGGTCGAAGCAGCACGTGTGGATGCTCGCGATCGTCGACGACCTCGCCGTGGCGGTGTTCGTCGAGGACGGACACCGCGGGTCGGACACCGCCGGCCCCCTCATGGAGGACTTCCTCGACGGCGTCCGGTGACCCGCCCCTGACCCGCGGCCGGCCTCAGCGCGCGAACCGCTCCGCGCGCTCACGGACCCGGCCCGCGCCGCGCCCGCCCGCGGCGTCCCGGTCCCACGTGTAGACCTCGGTGCCGGTGACGAACACGTGCTCGGCGCGGGAGCCCACGTCGAGCGGGTCGCCCGACCAGACGACGACGTCGCCGTCCAGCCCTGGGGCGAGCGCCCCGACGCGGTCGCCGAGCCCGAGGAACGACGCCGGGTTCACCGTGAGCGCCTCGAGCGCGACCTGCGGGTCCAGGCCCTCCTTCACGGCGAACGACGCCTGGTGCACGAGGAAGTTGATCGGCACCACGGGGTGGTCGGTCGTGATGGCCACGCGCACGCCGGCCTCGGCGAGCCGGGCGAGGTTGGCGACGTCGCGGTCACGCAGCTCGACCTTGGAGCGCGAGGTGAGCATCGGCCCGTAGATCACCGGTACGTCCCGCTCGGCGAGCACGTCGGCGATCGCCGCGCCGTCCGTGCCGTGGTTGACGACGAGCCGGTAGCCGAACTCGTCGGCGAGGCGCAGGGCGGTCGCGATGTCGTCGGCGCGGTGGGTGTGCTGGTCCCACGCGAGCTCGCCGGCCAGCACGCGGGCGAGCGTCTCGGAGCCCAGGTCGCGCGCGAACGGCTCGCCCTTCGCCTCCGCCGCGTCCCGCTGGGCCACGTAGTGCTGCGCGTCGAGGAACGCCTGCCGGATGACGGCGGCCACGCCCAGGCGGGTGGACGGCTGCTTCTTCTGCTCGCCGTACACGCGCTTCGGGTTCTCGCCCAGCGCCGACTTCACCGAGACCGCGTCGGAGATCACCTGCTCGTCGACGGTGCGGCCGCCCCACGTCTTGATCGCCACCGTCTGCCCGCCGATCGGGTTGGCCGAGCCCGGCTTCACGACGACCGACGTCACGCCGCCCGCCAGCGCGTCGCGGAAGCCCTCGTCCTCCACGTTGATCGCGTCGAGCGCGCGCAGGTGGGCCCCGTCCGGCCCGGTCTTCTCGTTGGTGTCGTCGCCGGCCCAGCCCTCGGCCTCCTCGTGCACGCCCACGTGCCCGTGCGCCTCCACGAAGCCCGGCAGCACCCACCGGCCACCCGCGTCGAGGACGGGCACGCCGTCGGGGACGGCGACGTCCGTGCCCACCGCGGCGACGACGCCGTCGACGACGAGGACGGTGCCGCCGTCGATCGGGTCGCCGACGACGGGCACGACGCGGCCGTTCGTGATCGCGACGGAGGAGCGGGCGGTGCGGATCGCCGAGGTCGTGGCAGAGGGCGTCGGAGAGGTCATGACCGCCATCATGCCCGTGACCGACTCTTGCCCGAGGCGTTACCGTCGAGGTCATGGCGATCCGACACCTGCACGTGCTGCGCCACGGGGCCACCGACCCGTTCGGCGAGCTGACGGAGGAGGGGGAGCGCCAGGTGGAGCTCGCCGGGCGCCGGCTCGCCGCGGTGCCGGTCGACGCCATCTGGCACTCGCCGGTGCCGCGGGCGGCGCGGTCCGCCGAGCTGCTGTCCGTGGAGCTGCCCGGTGTCCGTGTGGAGATGGCGCCCGAGCTGGTGGACCACGTGCCGTACGTCCCCCGCCCGATGCCGCCCGCGTGGGCCGGGTTCTTCGACGGCTTCGACGCGGCCGAGGCGGCCGAGGGGGAGCGGCTGGCGGAGGCGCTCACGGCCCGGTTCGCGCGCCCCGCCGAGACCGAGACGCACGAGGTCCTCGTCACGCACGCGTTCCAGGCCGCGTGGCTGGTGCGCGACGCGCTCTCCGCGCCGTACGAGAGCTGGCTGGGGCTGCCGTACGGCAACGCCGCCCTGACGACCATCGAGTACCGGGACGACGGCGGCACGTCGCTGCTCTACTTCAACGACATGGGCCACCTGCCGCCCCGGCTGCGCTGGACGGGGTTCTGCGACGCGCCGCGCCCCTGATCGCCCCCTGACCCGGCCCGCTCAGGCCGTGCGCGGGACGTTCTCCTCCAGCTCGGCGAGCCAGGCGGCGGCGGAGGCGTCGGACGGCATCCGCCAGTCGCCGCGCGGCGACATCGTGCCGCCGGGGGACACCTTGGGCCCGTTGGGCAGCGCCGACCGCTTGAACTGCGACGAGAAGAACCGCCGGAAGAACACCGTCTCCCAGTGGCGGATCGTCGCGAGGTCGTAGGCCGAGCGCTCGTCGTGGGGGAAGGCCGGCGGCCACTCGCCGGCGTCGGCGTCCCGCCAGGCGTGCCAGGCGAGGAACGCGATCTTGGACGGCCGCAGGCCGTGCCGCAGCGTCCAGAACAGGGTGAGGTCGTGCAGCGCGTACGGCCCGATCGTCGCCTCCGTGGACTGCGGCGCCTCGCCCTCGGCGGCGGGCACCAGCTCCGGGGAGATCTCCTGGGCGAGGATCTCGCGCAGCAGGTCGTTGGTCGTGGCCTCGAACTGGCCGGAGTCCGCGACCCACCGGATGAGGTGCTGGATGAGCGTCTTCGGCACGCCGGTGTTCACCGCGTAGTGCGACATCTGGTCGCCGACGCCGTACGTGCACCAGCCGAGCGCGAGCTCGGACAGGTCGCCCGTGCCGAGCACGATGCCGCCGCGGTGGTTGGCGAGGCGGAACAGGTAGTCGGTGCGCAGCCCGGCCTGCACGTTCTCGAAGGTGACGTCGTAGACCTTCTCGCCGGAGCCGTACGGGTGCCCGAGGTCGCGCAGCATCTGCTCGGCCGCGGGACGGATGTCCAGCTCCTCGAAGTGCACGCCGAGCGACGTCGCCAGCCGGGTGGCGCGGTCCTTCGTCTCCGACGACGTCGCGAAGCCCGGCATGGTGATCGCGTGGATGTCGCTGCGGGGCCGGCCGAGGCGGTCCATCGCGCGGGCCGCGACGATCAGCGCGTGCGTCGAGTCCAGGCCGCCCGACACGCCGAGCACGATCTTCGGCTGGCCGATGGACCGGAGCCGCTGCTCGAGCCCGTACACCTGGATCGAGTACGCCTCGTAGCAGTCCTGCGCCAGGCGGTCCGGGTCGTCGGGGACGAACGGGAAGCGGTCCACCTTGCGGCGCAGGCCCACGTCGCCGGCCGGCGGGTCGACGGTCCACCGCACGGTGCGGAAGTCCTCGACGCGGGCGCCGAGCGCGCGGCGGTTGTCGTCGAACGTGCCCATGCGCAGCCGCTCCTGGCGCAGCCGGTCGAGGTCCACGTCGGCCACCGAGCGCCGGGGCCCCTCGGGGAAGCGCTCGGTCTCGGCGAGCAGGTCGCCCACCTCGTAGACCATCGTCTGCCCGTCCCAGGACAGGTCGGTGCTCGACTCGCCCTGGGCGGCCGCGTAGACGTACGCGGCGAGCCCGCGGTGGGACGCCGAGCGCACCATGAGCCGGCGGTCCTCCGCGCGGGCCACCGTGATCGGGCTCGCGGAGAGGTTGAGCAGCACGGTCGCGCCCGCGAGCGCGGCCTCGGCCGAGGGCGGCACCGGCACCCACAGGTCCTCGCAGACCTCGACGTGGACGACGAGGCCGGCGACGTCGTCGGCGGCGAACAGCAGGTCCGGCCCGAACGGCACCGGCCCGTCGGCGAACGGCAGCGTCACGGTGGCGCCGCGGCGGTCGTCGCCCGGGGCGAACCAGCGCTTCTCGTAGAACTCGCGGTAGCCGGGCAGGTACGACTTGGGCGCGACGCCGAGCACCCGCCCGCCCTGCACGACGACGGCGCAGTTCAGCAGGCGGTTGCCGACCTCGAGGGGAGCGCCGACCACGAGGAGGGGGCGCAGCTGCGCACTGGCCTCGACGATGGTCGCGAGGGCGTCCGACGTCGCCTCCAGCAGGGTGTCCGCCAGGTGCAGGTCGTCGATCGCGTACCCCGAGACGCACAGCTCCGGGAAGACGGCGACCGCCACGCCGTCGTCGTGGCACGCGCGCGCCTCCGCGAGGACGGCGGCGGCGTTCGCGCGCGGGTCGGCGACGGTGACGGGCACGGTGCAGGCGGCGACGCGGGCGAAGCCGTGGGCGTAGGCCGAGGTGAAGTCCACCCCCCGAGTGTAGGAACGCGGTCCCTGCCCGCGAGAGTTGTCAGGTCCGGCGCCGCGGACACCGTGCGCGGGCCCTGACAGCTCGTCGGGCTCCGGAGTTGTCCGGACCGGCGCCGCGGACACCGTGCGCAGGCCCTGACAGGCCGTGGCGGTCGTTAGGGTCGAGCCGTGCACCCGAACCGCGCGCGACGCCGTCGCGCTCTCGCCGTCCTGCTCGCTGCGGCGCTCGCCGCCGTGCTGACGCCGGTGCTCGGCGTCGCCGGTGCCCCGGCCGCCGCCGCGCACGACCGCCTCGTCTCGTCCGACCCGGCGGACGACGCCACGGTGGACGAGGCGCCCACGCGGATCACGCTCGTGTTCAGCGCCGACGTGCTGGCCGCGGGCGCCCAGGTGGCCGTCACGACGGCGGACGGCACGGTGGCCGCCCAGGTGAGCGTCGACGGCGACGAGGCCACCGCCGCGCTGCCCGAGGGTCTGCCCGCCGGGGACTGGGACGTGTCGTGGCGCGTCGTCTCCTCCGACGGCCACCCGATCGAGGGCAACCTGGCGTTCACGGTGGAAGGCGCGGCCTCGCCGTCGCCGAGCCCGTCCGCCTCGCCCGAGCCGTCCGCGAGCCCGACGCCAGAGACGGCGACGTCGTCCCCGACCGCGACGCCGTCCGGGCACGTGCACCGGCCCGGGGGGACGCCGGGCGCGGACCTGGACGCGGACGGAGAGGCCGGCTGGGCCACGGCCTGGCTGTTCCCCGTGGCCGTGCTGGCCGCCGTGGCGGTCGCGGCGGGTCTCCTCCTGCAGCGCCGACGCCAGGCCGAGGCCGACGCGGGCGACGGCGCCACCCCCGCGACGGACGACCCGGGCGACCAGGACAAGCCCGACGATCCGGTCGAACGACGCTGATCCCGGGACGAACGGCGTCCTCGAAAGGTTTCCGAACCCCGCTGTCCGGCACGCCACGCGCGCAAAAGTCGCAGGAATCCGCGGATGTTCCCTAGTGTGTTCCCCGTCCGACCGGCGCGAGCCGGCAGGGACGCGAACGTGACGACGCGCGGGTCGCGTGCGTCGTGAACCGGAGAAGGGATGCACATGTCGCTGAACAAGTCCGAGCTGGTCTCGGCCATCGCCGGCAAGGCCGAGCTCAGCAAGGCGGACGCGGAGAAGTTCCTCAGCGCCTTCCAGGAGGTGCTCGAGGAGTCGCTCGCCAAGGGTGAGGCGGTCAAGGTCACGGGTCTGCTCTCGGTCGAGCGCGTCGAGCGCGCGGCCCGCACCGGCCGCAACCCGCGCACGGGCGAGGAGATCCAGATCCCGGCCGGTTTCGGTGTGAAGATCAGCGCCGGCTCGCTGCTGAAGAAGGCCGTCGCGAAGTGATCCTTCGCTGACACGACGCGTCGTGCCAGCGCTTCGGAGGCCCGCCGCCCGCATCGTGCGAGCGGCGGGCCTCCGGCGTTCCCGGCCCTGCGCCATGGCGGCGTGTGGAGTCTGGATCGAGTCCGTCGGCGTCCCGGTCGGCCGGGGCGCGGCCCCGCGTTGTTGCGACGAGCATGACGACGAACCGGATCGACACCGCCGTGGAGCCCACGGCGACCACGACGACAGACCCGACGCCCGGCCACCTGCCACGCCGGAAGGCCGCCCTCGCGCTGGGGACGATGTTCCTCGGCAGCTTCTCGCTCGTGACGGCGGAGTTCCTGCCACCCGGCGTCCTCACGCCCGTGGCCCAGGACCTCGGCGTCTCCGAGGGGGTCGTGGGGCTCTCGGTGAGCGTCACGGCCCTGACCGCCCTGCTCACCGCGCTGGTCCTCGGCGCCCTGTTCCCGCGCGTCGACCGCCGCACCCTGCTCGTGGTGCTCGCGCTCGGTGCGGTCGCCTCCAACGTGCTGGTGGCCGTGGCGCCGAGCATCGGCGTGCTCATGGCGGCACGACTGCTGCTCGGCGCGGCGCTGGGCGGGTACTGGTCGATGTCGCTGGTCATCGCGGCGCAGCTCGTCCCGGCGGACCGGGTGGGCCGGGCCATGATGGTGGTCAACGCCGGGACCACGCTCGCGACCGTCGCCGGCGTGCCGCTGGGCGTGCTGCTCAGCGCGGCCGCCGGGTGGCGGGTGGTCTTCGTCGGCGCGGCGGTCGTCACCCTGGTGACGGCGCTCGCCATGCGCGTCGCGCTCCCACCGGTGGCCCCGACGCCCGGGATCGGCTGGTCGGCGACGGGGCGGGCGCTGCGGACGCCGGGCGTCGCGATCGGCCTGACGGCGATCGTCGCCGTCATCGGCGGGCACGTCGCCGGCTACACCTACGTGCGGCCCGCCCTGGCCCTCCTGCCCGGCAGCGACGTCGGGACGATCGCCGTCCTGCTGGCGCTGTTCGGCGTGGGCGGGCTGGTCGGCAACTTCGCGATCGGCGCGCTCGTCGACCGGCACCTCGGCGTCCTGCTCCTCGTGGTCCCCGCGGTCGTCGGGGCGGGCGTGGCCGCCGTGGCGCTCGCCCCCGCCCTGCCCGCGCTCGCCTACCCCGCGGTCGTGCTGTGGGGCGCGGCGTTCGGCGGCGTGCTCAACGCGGTGCAGGTGTGGATCACGCGGATGATGCCGCGGCAGGTCGAGGCGGGCAGCGGCCTCGTGGTGGCCGCGTTCCAGACGGCGATCATCCTCGGCTCCGCCGTGGGCGGGCTGGGGGTCGACTCCGCCGGGATCCGCTGGACCTACCTGGTGGCGGCCGCGGCCGCCGTCGTGGGCGGCGTCCTGGTGCGCAGCACGTTGTCGCGGCGGTACGCGGACGGCGTCGCGCCCGTGTGACGGCGGAAGGCGCGGCCGAACGCCGTGTCGGAGCCGTACCCCAGGCGGCGGGCGATCGCCGCGACCGGGAGGTCGCCCGCCGCCAGCAGGCACCGCGCGTGGGCCACCCGGACCTGCGCCAGGTAGCGGCCGGGGGTCAGGCCGGTGGCGGCGCGGAACCGGGCGGCGAAGCCGGAGCGCGAGGCGAGGGCCACGCGGGCCAGGGCCTCCACCGTCCAGTCGCGGCCCGGGTCGGCGTGGACGGCCGCGACGGCCGCGGCCAGGCCCGGGTCCTGCCGCTGCATCAGCCAGCGTGCGGGCGCGCAGCCGCGCACGTACCACGCGCTGACCGCCATCGAGGCGACGAGCGTGACCACGCGGTCGCCCAGCACGCTGCGCGGCGCGCGGTAGTCCTCGACCAGCGCGCGGAGCATCGTCGCGGCCGTCGGCTCCGTCTGCGGCAGCTCCGTGAGGACGATGACGGCGGGCAGCGTGCTCGTGTCGGTGGCGACCCCGACCGGCGTCACGCGCACGCACTGCACCGCGGCGTCCGACAGCGCGTGCACCTCGAAGCGCGGGCCGTGCGGCAGGAAGAGGAAGTCGCCGGGCGCGAGGTCGGCGACGTCGCCCACGCCGCGCACCCGCACCAGGCCCTCCGTCACGAGCAGCAGCGCCGCGTCGCCGGTGGCGTGCTCCGCCCACTCGCCGGCGTCGAGCTCGTGCCGGGAGCGTGCCACGAACCGCCACTGCAGGCCGGCGAGCACCCGGTCGAGCTCCTCGACCGCGCCGGACGCCGCCGCTCCCACGCCGGACATGCCGCCGGGCGTGCCGTCGGGGAGGCCGCACACCGGCCCCCGCAGGTCCGTCACGGTCATCGCGCCTCCCCGGGCATCGACTGCCGGCGGGTCCGGCCAGCGCCCGTCAAGGAGCATGCCACGCCGGCCCGCCGAGCGGCAGGGGGCCAGAGGTCGGTCAGAGGTCGCCGGTCTTCTCGAGCCGTCGCATCGCCAGCCAGCCGATCGGCACGCGGGCCCAGTAGGTGACGAGGCGGTAGAGCATGGTCACCGAGAAGGCGAGCGAGGCGGGGATGCCCGCCGCGGTGAGCCCGGCGATCAGCGCGCCCTCCACGCCGCCCAGGCCGCCGGGGGTGGGCACCAGGGCGCCGACGGAGTTGCCGACCAGGTAGATTACGGCGACGTCGATGAGGTTGAGCGACTGGCCGAACGCGGCGAGGGCGGCGTCGAACGCGAGCACGTAGCCGAGGGTCATGACGACGTTGCCGCCGAGGCCGAGCGCGAGGCGGGTCGGCTGGCCGAGCATCTGCGACAGCCGCGGCCACACCTGCTCCAGCGTGGGCCGGGTCTTCTTCCACGCCCACCGGCGCACGGCCGGCACCAGGAGGGTCGCGACGACGGCCACGCCGACGCCGGCGATGGCGAGCAGCACGGTCGTCGAGGGCAGGTCGATGAGGCCGCCCGAGCCGGTGGACACCGACAGCACGACGAGCAGCAGCACCGTGACGACGAACTGCGACAGCTGCACCAGGGCGACCGTGGCGACGGCCATCGGGGTGGCCACCCCCCGGCGGGTGAGCATCCGCAGGTTGAGCGCCGCGGGCCCGATGCCGGCGGGGGCGGCGAGCGCGACGAACGACCCGGCCATCTGGGTGAGCGTGGCCCGCCACAGCGGCAGCTTCTCGGGGGCGAACGCGCTGAAGGTCAGCGCCGCCCCGAACCAGGTGATCGCCCCGAAGGCGAACGAGGCGGCCACCCACCACGGGTTCGCCTCGGTGATCGCGGAGGCGATCTCCTCGAAGTTCATCGTCGTGACGACGACGGTGACGGCGACGATCGTCAGCGTCAGCGTGACGATCGTGCGGGCCCCGAACCGGGTGATGTTCTCCGGCTGCACGTCCGCCTGGGGGAGCCGCTCGACGAGCGCCTCGCGCAGCTCGTCCAGGAGGCCCTTGGCCTTGCGCACGTCCTCGCGGGTCGGGCTCGGCAGCGCGATCGACTGCAGCAGCGGCCCGATGGCGGCGATGTCCTCGTCGGGCAGGGCCCGCACCGCGGAGGCCAGCGCGCGCCGGGCACCGACGCGCAGCGCCAGCAGGGCCAGCATCTGCGTGAGGTCGAGCCGGCGCGACAGCGTGCCCGAGGCGATCTCGCCCTGCTCCCACCCGGTGAGCCAGACGTGCGGCGCGCCGCCGACGTCGTGGTGGACGAGCACGACGTCGGGCGTCAGGGCGTGGTGGGTGAGGCCGGCGGCGTGGGCGCGGCGCAGTTGCTCCCACGCCTCGGCGAGCACCGCGTCGCCGCGGGCGCCGTCGAGCTCGGCGTCCTCGACGTCGCGCAGGGAGACGGCGCCGCGCGCGTGCTCCTGGACCAGCACCACGGAGTCGTCCGCGACGCCGATGCCCTCCAGCCGCGGGGTGCGCACGCCGGCGGCGGCCGCCGCGTACGCGAGCAGGGCGGTGCGCTCCGCCGCGGCCCGCAGCGAGATCGACGCGCGGCCCTCGAGCCCGCGCAGCCGCAGCGCGCGCCACAGGCGCTGCACGGTGGTGAGCACCTGCCGGTCGCCGTCGAGCACGACGACGTCGCGTCGCGGCGCGCCGTCGTCCGTGAACAGCGCGTACACCCGGTTGTCCCCGGACCGCGTGAGCGCCAGGGCCGCGGCGTCGGCGGTCGTGGGGTCCGGGGGCAGGGTCTGGTCCTCGTCCTCGGGGGCGTCCACGACGTCGCCGTCGGCGTCGTACGAGGCCACCGGGTCCTCCGGGACCGTGGGGGCGCCGTCCTCGTCCACCTCGTCGTCGACGACGGCGGAGACGTCGCGCACGCGCACCAGCGCCGCGGGGTGGAAGCCGGCCCGCCGCACGGCCGCGACCAGGTCCGCGCCGTAGGCGCGCTCGCTGCGCACGCCCGACACGTACTGCACGGCCTGGCCCGCGAGGCGGCCGAGCAGCAGCGCGACCAGCACGCCGGGGAGCGACACCTGCCCGGTGATGAGCACGATGAACAGCGCCAGGTACAGCACGTTCCACGACCAGCGCACGGTGCGCCGCCGGGTGCGGGGGCCGGCCGTGGTGAGCAGGCCGGCGAGGGCGGCGACGTACTCCGGGACGGTGAGCTGCCAGGCGCCGTCGCGGAACACGGACAGGCCGCGCACCAGCTCGTCGCTGCCGAAGCGGGAGATCGCGAGCGTGGTGACGACGCCGAGCACGAGGCCGAGCGCCGCCGCGCAGATCGACTCGACGACCTGCCGCCCGAGCCGGCGCCACCCCAGCTCGACCAGCACCGCCGCCGGCACGAACAGGGTGACGAGGCCCTCGAGCAGCGCCACCGGGACGAACAGGATGCGGGCGAGCAGGCTGCTGAAGCTCCGCACGTCCTGGGTGACGCCCTCGGTGGTGGCGTGCGCGACGACCGACAGGACGAGCACGAGCGCGATCCCGAGCGCGCTGACCACCATGCCGAGCATGTCGGAGGGGTGGCGCACCCGGGCCTCGGGCGTGTCGACGACGCGCACGAGGTCGCTCGCGGCGCCGTGACCTGCGGTCTCCCCGCCGAGCAGCGCCTGCAGGGGGCCGGTGGGGGGCGCGGGGTCCGTGCCCGCGCCCTGCCGTGGCGGGTCGTCCCGGTGCGACGGATCCTGGGCGGGACCCGCGGTGCTCGCTCCGGACATGCCGGAAAGTCTAGGTGTTACCGGGCCTCACGGCCTGTGACACGAGGGCGAGAGCGGTGGTAGGTTCCCGGACCACGATGCCAACCCGCGCTCGGGTGTGACCGACACCCGTGACATGGGCGACACGCTGGTGTGCTAGAAACGCCCGCATCGTGACGAGCCCGCGGCTACCCGCCGCGGCCGGCCTGGATGAAGGGGACCACGACCATGAGTGCCATCAGAGGCTCGCGACGGCTGATCGCCGGCGCTGCAGGGACGGCAGCGCTCGCGCTGGTGCTGACCGCGTGCGGCGGCGGCTCCGACGACGGCGGGAGCGGCGGGGGCGGCGGCAGCGCCGAGTCGTTGGTCATCGGCACCACGGACAAGATCACGTCGCTCGACCCGGCCGGGTCGTACGACAACGGGTCGTTCGCGGTGATGAACCAGATCTACCCGTTCCTGATGAACACCCCGTACGGCAGCCCGGACGTGGAGCCGGACATCGCGGAGTCGGCGGAGTTCACGTCGCCCACGGAGTACACGGTCACGCTCAAGCCGGGGCTGAAGTGGGCCAACGGCAACGACCTCACCTCCTCGGACGTGAAGTTCACCTTCGACCGCCAGCTCGCCATCGCGGACGAGAACGGCCCGTCGTCGCTGCTGTACAACCTCGACTCGGTCGAGACGCCGGACGAGACGACCGTCGTGTTCAAGCTCAAGAGCGAGAACGACCAGATCTTCCCGCAGATCCTGTCGTCGCCCGTGGGTCCGATCGTCGACGAGGACGTGTTCTCCGCCGACGCCGTGACGCCGGACCAGGAGATCGTCGACGGCAAGGCGTTCGCCGGCCAGTACTCGATCACCAGCTACAAGGCCAACGAGCTCATCAGCTACGAGGCGTACGACGGCTACCAGGGCATCCTGGGCGAGGCCAAGACGCCGAAGGTCGCCGCCAAGTACTTCACGGACGCGTCCAACCTCAAGCTCGAGGTGCAGGACGGCTCCGTGGACGTCGCGTTCCGCTCGCTCTCGCCCACGGACATCGAGGACCTGCGCGGGGACGACGGCGTCAAGGTCGTGGACGGCCCGGGCGGCGAGATCCGCTACATCACGTTCAACTTCAACACGCAGCCCTACGGCGAGAAGCAGCCGGACGCCGACCCGAAGAAGGCGACCGCGGTCCGGCACGCCGTGGCCGACCTCATCGACCGTGAGGCGCTGGCCGACCAGGTCTACAAGGGCACCTACACGCCGCTGTACTCCTTCGTGCCCGAGGGCCTGACCGGCGCCACGGAGCCGCTCAAGGAGATGTACGGCGACGGCCAGGGCGGCCCCGACGCCGACAAGGCGAAGAAGACCCTCGAGGACGCGGGCGTCGAGACGCCCGTCGAGCTGAACCTGCAGTACTCGAACGACCACTACGGCCCGTCGTCGGGCGACGAGTACGCGCTCATCAAGGACCAGCTCGAGGAGGGCGGCCTGTTCACGGTCAACCTGCAGACCACCGAGTGGGTGCAGTACTCGAAGGACCGCACGTCCGACGTCTACCCGGCCTACCAGCTCGGCTGGTTCCCGGACTACTCCGACGCCGACAACTACCTCACGCCGTTCTTCCTCAAGGAGAACTTCCTGGGCAACCACTACGTGAACCAGGACGTCGAGGACATGATCCTCGAGCAGGCCGTCACGGCCGACGAGGGCGAGCGCGCCGAGCTCCTGGGCAAGATCCAGGAGGCCGAGGCGAAGGACCTGTCCACGGTCCCGTACCTGCAGGGCGCCCAGGTCGCCGTCACCGGCGCGGACGTCACGGGGACCGAGGACACGCTCGACGCGTCGTTCAAGTTCCGCTACGCGGCGCTGGCCAAGGGCTGAGAGACGGACTGAGCTCTTCCCGTGGCCTCACGTAGTACGGCGGGAAGCGCACTGGGACGCTACGTCCTGGTGCGCTTCCTGCTCATCATCCCCACCGTGTTCATCCTGGTCACCACGGTCTTCGTGCTCATGCGCGCGACCGGTGACCCCATCACCGCCGCGCTGGGCGGCAAGCTGCCGCCCGACCAGCTCGCCGAGCTGATCCACGCGGCCGGTTACGACCGGCCCGTCATCGTGCAGTACTGGGAGTACCTCACCGGCATCTTCTCGGGCGACTTCGGCACGACGATCAGCGACAACCGCCCCGTCACCGAGATCCTCACGACGTACGGCACGGCGACGCTCGAGCTCGCGGCCTACGCGATCCTCGTGGCCCTGGTGCTGGGCGTGCCGTTCGGCATGGTCAGCGGCTACTTCCGCGACCGCCTGCCGGACGCGGTGCTCCGCATCCTCGCGATCCTCGCGTACGCGACGCCGGTGTTCTTCGCCGGCCTCATCCTCAAGCTCGTCTTCTCCGTGTGGCTGGGCTGGTTCCCGGTCGCCGGGCGCGTGTCCACGGGAGGCGAGATCACGATGCAGCTCGAGGGGGCGGGCTCGGGGTTCATGCTGGTCGACGCGATCAGCACGGGCGACCCCGAGGTGGTGCTCGACGTGCTCTCCCACGCCGCGCTGCCCGCCATCGCCCTCGGCCTGCTCACCGCCGGCGTCTTCCTGCGGCTGGTGCGCACCAACATGATCGGCACCCTCGGCACGGGCTACATCGACGCCGCCCGCTCGCGCGGCGTCAAGGAGAGCCGGCTGGTGCGCAAGCACGCGTGGCGCCCGGCGCTCATCCCGATCATCACCGTGGCCGGCATGCAGGTCGCGATGCTGCTGGTGGGCGCCGTGCTCACCGAGACCACGTTCGAGTGGCGCGGCCTCGGCTTCCAGCTGGCGGAGTACCTGCAGGCGCGGGACTTCGTCGCCGTGCAGGGCATCGTCGTGCTGATGGCCGTGGTGGTGGCGGTGACGAACTTCCTCGTGGACGTCCTCGCCGCCCTGATCGACCCGAGGGTGAGGTACTGATGACCAGCGGAGAGATCACGAGCGTCGGCACGGCCGGCGCGGCCCCCGAGCACGTCGCCGGCCGCGGGGCCTGGTTCAAGAAGCTGCCCGTGGTGCACCAGGTGCGCCAGAGCGTGGGGCTCCAGCGGGGCATGCTCATCGCGGGCCTCGTCCTGACGGCGGTCTTCGTGCTGGTGGCGGTGTTCGCGCCGCTGCTCGCCCCGTACGGCTGGTCGCAGCTGCGCGACCTCGACGGCGCGTTCGGCGCCCAGCAGCCGCCGTCGGCCGAGCACTGGTTCGGCACCACGGTGGGCGGCTACGACGTCCTGTCCCGCGTGGTGTGGGGCGCCCGCACGGCCCTGCTGGTGGTGCTGGTCGCGGTGCTGTCGTCGATCGTCGTCGGCGTGCTGCTGGGCCTGGTCTCGGGCTACTTCGGCGGCTGGCTCGACCGCGTGCTGGTGGTCGTGGCCGACGCGGTCTACGCCTTCCCGTCCCTGCTGCTCGCGATCCTGCTCGCCATCGTCATCTCGGGCGGGCAGTCGAGCATGTGGGGCGGCATCCTGGCCGCCGCGTTGTCGATCACGGTGGTGTTCGTACCGCAGTACTTCCGGGTGGTGCGTGCCGAGGTGGTGCGCATCAAGGCCGAGGCGTTCGTCGACTCGGCGCGCGTGCTCGGCACGGGCCACTGGCGCATCATGACGCGCCACGTGCTGCGGAACTCCACGCGGACGCTGCCGCTGATCGTCACGCTCAACGCGTCCGAGGCCATCCTCACGCTCGCGGGCCTCGGCTTCCTCGGCTTCGGCATCGAGCCGACCGCGGCGGCCGAGTGGGGCTACGACCTGCAGCGCTCGCTCGCCGACGTCACCTCCGGCATCTGGTGGACTGCCCTGTTCCCAGGCCTCGCCATCGTGCTGGCGGCGATGGGCATGACGCTGATGGGCGAGTCGCTGAACGACCTGGCCGACCCGCGCCTGCGCTCCCGTGCCCGCTCCGGGCAGGTGGCGGGCGCCGTGGCGGCCACGGCCGTCGGCGCCACGTCGGTCGAGGCGGACCCGGTCGAGGCGGACCCCGTCGAGACCCCGGAACCGAAGGGGGACGACGCATGAGCGCCGTCGCGTCCATCACCGATCTCGCGGTCTCGTTCGCCACGGACGCGGGCCCCGTGCGGGCGGTCGACGGCGTGAGCCTCGACGTCCAGCCCGGCGAGGTGCTCGCCGTCGTCGGCGAGTCCGGCTCGGGCAAGACCGTCACGGCCAAGACCATCCTCGGCCTGCTGCCGGAGACGGCCACGACCAGCGGCGCCGTCGTCCTCAGCGGGCGCGACGGCGCGACGACCGACGTCGTCGCGGTCTCGGCCGCGAAGCTGCGCCAGGTGCGCGGCCGCGACGTGGCGATGGTGTTCCAGGAGCCGTCCAGCGTGCTCAACCCCGTGTACACGGTGGGGTGGCAGATCGCCGAGGGCATCCGGGCGCACGGCGACGTGTCGAAGAAGGAGGCGCGGCGCCGGGCGATCGAGGTGCTGGGCACCGTCGGCATCCCCGACCCGGAGCACCGGGTGGACCACTACCCGCACCAGTTCTCGGGCGGCCAGAAGCAGCGCATCGTCATCGCGATGGCGCTGGTGCTGGGCCCGAGCCTCATCGTCGCCGACGAGCCGACGACCGCGCTCGACGTCACGGTGCAGGCCGAGATCCTCGACCTGCTGCGGCGCCTGCGCGACGAGACGGGCACCGCCATCGTGCTCATCACGCACAACATGGGCGTGGTCGCCGACCTGGCCGACCGCGTCGCCGTGATGTACCAGGGCAAGCTCGTCGAGCAGGCGCCCGTGCGCGACCTGTTCGCCGACCCGCAGGCCGACTACACGAAGTCGCTGCTCAAGGCCGTGCCGCGGGTGGGGGAGGGCACCGCTCGCGCCGCCGAGCGCGCGGCCGCCCGCCCCGAGGGCTGGGAGTCGGCCGAGCCGGTGGTGCGGGCCGAGGGGCTCACCATCACCTACCCGGGCCGCTTCCGGCAGCCGGCGTTCACCGCCGTGGACGGCGTCGACCTCGCGATCCGCCCCGGCGAGGTGCTGGGTCTGGTGGGGGAGTCCGGGTCGGGCAAGACGACGATCGCCCGCGCCATCGCCGGCCTCACGCCGGTCACCGGGGGCTCGCTGCGGGTGCTCGGCACCGAGCTGCGCGGCGGCCGGGCGCGGGACCTCAAGGCGATCCGCCCGCGGCTGGGCTTCGTGTTCCAGGACCCGGCCACGTCGTTCAACCCGCTGCTGACCATCGCCGAGTGCGTGGCCGAGCCGCTGGTGGTGCACGGCCGGGCGCGGAATCCGGAGGCGGCCCGGGGCCGGGTGGACGAGCTGCTCGAGGCGGTCCAGCTGCCCCGGAGCTACGGCGACCGCTTCCCGCACGAGCTGTCCGGCGGGCAGCGCCAGCGCGCGTCCCTGGCGCGCGGCCTGGCGCTCGACCCGGAGCTGCTCATCGCCGACGAGCCCACGTCGGCGCTCGACGTGTCGGTGCAGGCGCGCGTGCTGGAGCTCTTCGCCGAGCTCCAGAAGGAGCTGGGCTTCGCGTGCCTGTTCGTGTCGCACGACCTCGCCGTGGTCGACCTGCTCGCGGACCGCATCGCGGTGCTCTACCGCGGGCACCTGGTCGAGGAGGGCACGGGCGCCGAGGTGCTCGGCGCCCCGCGCGAGGACTACACCAAGCAGCTGCTCGCGTCGCTGCCGGTGCCCGACCCCGAGGCGCAGGCCGCGCACCGCGAGGGGCTGCACGCCCTCCGCACCGCGAGATAGAGCACCCTCCCCGCGAGATAGAGCACATTTCCGGCGAGATAGAGCATGTTTCCGGCGAGATAGAGCGGTCGGCGCCGTCCGGCCGCTCTATCTCGCCGAAAACCTGCTCTATCTCGCGGGCTAGAGACCCAGCGCGTCCTTGAGCTCCTGGGGCAGGAGCGCGTAGCCGACGAACGCGACGACGTCGAGCAGGGTGTGCGCGACGACGAGGGGGACGACGCGCTGGCGCCCCCACCGGCTGGTGTAGAACCACGAGAACACCAGCCCCATCACGACGTTGCCGACGAACGGTCCGATGCCCTGGTACAGGTGGTACGAGCCGCGCAGCAGCGAGCTCCAGATGACGAACCACAGGCGTGACCAGCCGAGGTCGCGGGTGCGCTCGTGCAGGTACGCCACGGCCACGACCTCCTCGAGCAGCCCGTTCTGCAGGGCGGCGAGGACGAGCACGGGCACGGTCCACCAGTGCTGGTCGAGCGCGCTGGCCTGCACGGACACGGTGATCCCCAGGGCCCGCCCCAGCAGGTAGAACGCCAGCCCGGGGATGCCGATGGCGGCCGCGAGCCCGAACCCCCACGCGACGTCGCGGCCCGGGCGCGCGTCCTGCATGCCCCAGTCGAGGCCGAGCCGCCGGCGGGTGCCGCGCCACGTGGCGCCGGCCCGCCCGCTGAGCAGGTAGAGCGCCAGCGCGACCGGGACGAGGGCGAAGAAGATCCCCAGCAGCTGGTAGGTGAGGTCGAGCAGCGACCGGTCGGACTGGCTGGCGTTGAGCGTCGCCGACTGCTCCGCGAGCGGGGTGTCCGCGGTGAGCCGTGCGGCGATGTTGACCAGCGCGTACACGCCGCTCTGCCCCAGGCTCAGCCCGAGCACGATCCAGATCTCGGCGGTGGTGCGGCGGCGGGCGCCGGGCGTCGTGGCGGGGGCCGCGGGTGCGAGGACGGCGGGCTGCTCGGCGGTCACGGGGTCAGCGTAGGCCGCGCCCCCGGGAACCCGCTGGGAGCCCGCGGGGAGCCCACCGGGGACCTCAGCACCACCTCAAGACGGTCACCCGGCGCGCCGCAGGGGGCTCCGATCCGGGTGCCAGGCAGTTCCGTTCTGTGACGCTCCATGAATCGAGGAAGCATGTCAGCACCACAGTCAGCAGCTCGTCCGTCGCGACTCCGGACGGCGGTGCTCGCCGCCGTCGCCGCCCTGGCCGCCACCGTCGGCCTCGCCGTGGCCGCCGCGGCGCCGGCGTCGGCCGCCCTGCCCTACTGCACGTCGTCCGTGTCCAAGCAGAAGGTGATCCACGGCGCCTACCGCTCCGCGCAGATCCCGACGCGCGACGGCAAGGTCGGGTGCCAGATGGCGCAGGGCGCGTACGGCAAGCACGTCAGGGCGCTGCAGACGGCGCTCACGAAGTGCTACGGGCAGAACATCGCGGTCGACAGCGACTTCGGGCCGGCGACCAAGCAGGCGCTGAAGAACGCGCAGACGACGATCAACAAGCAGCTCGCGTCGAGCGGGAGCAAGACCCGGATCAGCGTGGACGGCGTGTACGGGAGCGAGACGCGCACGTACCTCGCCTGGCCGTTCTACGGCGGGTACGTGCAGTACTGCATCCGCCTCTGAGTCCCCCTCTCGAACTTTCCGAGGACGGGGACGGTCCGCCCGCTCAGCCGTCCGTGCGGGGCGGACGACCGGGACGCCGGGCGGGTGCCGCGTCGCGCGGCAGCCGCCCGGCGTCCCTGAGGGCGCGGCGCAGCAGCAGGTCGATCTGGGCGTTGACGCTGCGCAGGTCGTCGGCGGCCCAGCGGGCGACGGCGTCGTGGATCGCCGGGTCCAACCGGAGCAGCACCTGCTTGCGGGCGGCGCGGGCGGGACGCCCGGAGCCCGGGGACGACGCGGCGTCGTCCCCGGGCTCGGTCGCGGCGGGCGTCACTGGTACAGCGATCCCGCGTTGACGACGGGCGTGGCGCGGCTCTCGCCGCACAGCACCACGAGGAGGTTGGAGACCATGGTGGCGCGGCGCTCGTCGTCGAGTGTGACGACCCCCTCGGTCTCGAGGCGGTGCAGCGCGTCCTCCACCATCGACACCGCGCCCTCGACGATCCGGGAGCGGGCGGCGATGATCGCGCCGGCCTGCTGGCGCTGCAGCATGGCCTGGGCGATCTCGGGGGCGTAGGCGAGGTGGGAGATCCGCGCCTCGACCACCTCGACGCCCGCGACGGCGACGCGGGCCGCGACCTCCGCGGCGATCTCCCCGGACACGAGGTCGGTGGCGCCGCGCAGGGACTCGACGGCCTCCCCGCCGTCGTAGGGGTGGGACATGGCGACGTGCCGCAGGGCGGACTCGGCCTGGACGGAGACGAAGTCGTCGTAGTCCTCGACGGCGAAGCTCGCGCGGGCGGTGTCGGCGACCTGCCAGACGACGATCGCGGCGATGTTGATCGGGTTGCCGTCGGCGTCGTTGACCTTGAGCTCGCTGGTCTCGAAGTTGCGGACGCGCACGGACACCCGGCGACGGGTCGTCAGCGGCACGGTGAGCACCAGGCCGGTGCGGCGGACCGTGCCGAGGTAGCGGCCGAAGAGCTGCACGACGAGCGTCTGGCCGGGGCTGATGACGCCGATGCCGGTGAGCAGCAGGACGGCGGCGACGAGGGCGAGGACGCCGAGCACGGAGACGGCGGAGCCGCTGGCCAGGGCGGCGAAGCCGGCGATCACCAGCACGACGATCAGGAGCACCGCGACGAGCGCACCCCCGGCGCCGAGGGACCAGGCGGCACGCTCCTCGACGTCGACGCGGGTGCCGTCGTGGCCGACGGGACGGCCGGCGGGGGTGCCTCCGGTGGTGGCCTGCGGCGGGGTGCTGTCGGTCATCAGGTCTCCTGGTTCCGGGGGAGGGGCGGGACGGCGTCCCGAGTGCGATAGCAAAGTGATATCACATTCCCGGGGTCTTGTGCGGGCCGTCATCCGGTGTCATGATCGGCAAACAAGTTTGTAGCGCAAAGTCCTCTGTGAGGTAGCGATGACCGACCACCCCGACCTCCCCGACGACGACGTCGCCGGGCTGGCCGCCGCCGACTCCCTGCGGCTCATCCGCGAGCAGCAGGCGCGCGCCCGCGCGGCCCTCGGGCCGGACGGCCGCGCGCTCTACGGCGCGTGGGGCGTCGCGTGGCTCGCCGGCTACCTCGTGCTGTGGTTCAGCGCGCAGGGGCGCGAGCAGCCGGAACCCTGGGCGTACTGGGTCTTCGGCGGCGCCCTCGCCGCGGCCCTCGTCTTCACCATGCTGCACACCATGACCCGCACGGCGGGCACGCGCGGCGTCTCCGCCCGCACCGGGGCGATGTACGGCTGGGCGTGGATGCTCGGCTTCCTCACCTTCAGCGCCTTCCTCGGCGGGCTCGCCCGTGCCGGCGCGGACGGCGAGCTCATGGGCCTCGCCAGCAACGGCGGCGCCTGCCTCGTCGTCGGGCTGCTGTACCTGGGCGGCGCGGTCGCGTTCGGGGACCGCAGCCTCTTCGTCCTCGGCGCCTGGATCCTGCTGGTGGCCGCGGCCGCCACCCTCGCGGGCCTGCCCCTCACCTACCTCGTGATGGCGTTCGCGGGCGGCGGCGGCTTCCTCGCGATGGCCGCCGTCGAGCACCTGCGGGTCGTGCGCCGGCGGCGCCGCGCGGGCGTGGGGTCGGGCACTGCGGCGGACACGGGGGCGGACCGTGACTGACGCCCTCGACCCGGTCATCCACGCGCCCGCCCGGCTGCGCGTCGTCGCGACGCTCGCCGCCCTGGACGCCGGCGACGAGCTGAGCTTCCCCCGGCTGCAGAAGCTGCTCGACATGACCGCGGGGAACCTGTCCACCCACCTGCGCAAGCTCGAGGACGCGGGCTACGTCCGCGTCACCAAGACCCACGAGGGTCGCACCCCCGTCACCTACCTCGCGCTGGCCCCGAAGGGGCGCCGCGCCTTCGAGGACTACCAAGAGGCCCTCACGGGCCTGCTGAGAGGAGCCGGATCATGACCAGCACCGCCCTCCCCCCGGAGCGCGCCCCCGCCGTCGTCGCCGTGCACGGCGTCACCCGGCGGTTCGGCGACGTCGTCGCGCTCGACGACGTGTCGCTCGACGTCGGCCCCGGCGAGCTCGTGGGCCTGCTCGGGCCCAACGGGGCCGGCAAGTCGACCCTGCTGTCGCTGGTCAGCGGCCAGCGCCGCCCCGACGCGGGCTCCGTGCGGCTGCTGGGCGGCGACCCGCGCGACGCCGCCAGCCGGGCCGGCCTCGGCATCACCCCGCAGGAGACCGGGCTGCCCGCCACGCTGCGGGTGCGCGAGGTGGTGGACTTCGTCGGCGGGCACTTCGCCGACCCGGTGCCGACCGGCGAGCTGCTGGAGCAGTTCGGCCTCGACGACCTGGCCCGCCGCCAGACCGGCGCGCTGTCCGGCGGGCAGAAGCGGCGGCTCGCCGTGGCCCTGTCGCTCGTGGGGAGGCCGCGCGTCGTCCTGCTCGACGAACCCACCACCGGGCTCGACGTCGGCGCCCGCCAGGCGCTGTGGGACGCGATCCGCGCCTACCACGCGAGCGGCGGGACCGTGCTCCTGACCAGCCACTACCTCGAGGAGGTGCAGGCGCTGGCGCAGCGCGTCGTCGTCATCGACCGCGGGGTGGTGCGCGCCGACGACTCGCTCGACGCGATCCTGCGACGGGTCGGCCTGCGCCGGGTGGCGCTGCGCGCGGCGGCCGACCTGGCCGCGTGGCCCGGCGTCGTGCGCGCCGAGCGTCTCGACGACGGCGCCCAGGAGCTGTACACGGCGGACGCCGACGAGCTCGTCCGGTCCCTGGTGCGCGACGACGTGGACTTCCACGACCTCCGCATCCGGGGAGCGAGCCTCGAGGAGGCGTTCGAGGAGATGGTGATGCAGGAGGCGGCACGATGAGCACGACGACCCCCACGACCCGTCCCGCCCCTGGCTCGGCCCCCGGCCCGCTGCGGCTGACGTGGCTGCACCTGCGCTACCAGTTCCTCGAGACGGTGCGCGTGCCGATCGCGGTGCTGGGCAACCTGGTCTTCCCCGCGCTGGCGATGTTCTTCTTCGTGGTGCCGCAGCGCGAGGTCGCCCAGAACCCGCTGTGGGCCACGATGGCCGTGGCCAGCCTCGGGCTGTTCGCCGTCTGCTCGGCCAGCCTGTTCACCTACGGGCTGGGCGTCGCGGAGGACCGGCAGCTCCCGTTCGACCCGTTCCTGCGCTCCCTGCCCGCCGGCCCGGGCCCTCGCATGATCGCGCGCGTCGGCAACGCCGCGATCTTCGCGCTCTTCGGGCTGGTGCCGCTGGTCCTCATCGGCTGGCTGTTCACCGCCGCGACCGTGACGTTCGGGCAGCTGCTCGCCGGGGTGGGCACGATCCTGCTGGTCTCGGTGCCGTTCGTGCTGCTCGGCATGGCGGTCGGCTACTCGCTGTCGGCGAAGGCCGCGCTGCCGGTCGTGCAGGTGGTGCTCTTCCCGCTGGCGTTCGCGGGCGGTCTCTTCCTGCCGCCGCAGGCGTTCCCGTCGTGGCTCGACTCGGTCTCGCAGGCCACGCCCACGCGCGCCGGTCGTGACCTGCTGGTGCAGGCGCTCACCGGCGAGCCGGCGTACCCGCTCGCCTGGGTCGTGCTGCTCGGCTGGACGGCGCTGTTCGCCGCGCTCGCCGTCGCCGCGTACCGCCGCGACGAGGGCCGCCGCTTCCGCTGACCCGACCCGGCGTCCGGTCAGCCGGCGCGGCGCAGGCGCAGGGAGTTGCCCACGACGATGACGGACGACGCGGCCATGGCCGCCCCCGCGATCATCGGGTTGAGCAGGCCGGCCGCGGCGAGCGGGATGGCGGCCACGTTGTAGGCGAACGCCCAGAACAGGTTCTGCTTGACCACCCGCAGCGTGCCGCGCGAGAGGCGGACGGCCGCGGGGGCGGAGCGCAGGTCGCCGCGCACCAGCGTGATGTCGCTCGCCTCGATCGCGACGTCGGTGCCCGTCCCCATCGCGAGGCCCAGGTCGGCGGTGGCGAGGGCGGCGGCGTCGTTCACGCCGTCGCCGACCATCGCGACCACGCGCCCCTCGGAGCGCAGGCGGCTCACGACGGCCGCCTTGTCCTGCGGCAGGACGCGGGCGATCACGTCCTCGGCGGCGATGCCCACCTCGCGGGCGGCGACGCGGGCCGCCCCCTCGCCGTCCCCGGTCAGCAGCACGGGCCGCAGGCCCAGGTCGCGCAGCTCGCGCACGGCGGTGGCGGAGGTCGCCTTGACCGGGTCGCGCAGCACGACGACGCCGCGCGCGGCCCCGTCCCACGCGACGACGACGGCGCTGGCCCCGGTCGCCTCGGCGTCGGCGAACGCCGCCGCGAGGTCGCCGTCGAACGGGACGCCCTGGTCGCGCAGCCACGACGGCTGCCCGACGAGCACACGCCGGGCGTTGAGCCCGCCGTCGGCGGCGAGCCCGGCCAGCCCGGAGTGCGCCCGGCGCACCACCGCCTCGACCCCGCCGCCCGGCGTCGCGCGGAAGTCGAACGCCTGGAGCGCGCCGATCCCGACACCGTCGGCCCCGGTCCCGAGCGAGCTGTCAGGCTCCGCGCCCGGCATGCCCGGCGCCCGTCCTGACAGCTCGGCGGCCGCGGCGGCGACGGCGTGGGCGATCGGGTGCTCGCTGAGAGCCTCGACGGCGCCGGCGTACGCCAGCACCTCCCGCTCCCGCGACCTGTCAGCATCGGCGCCCGGCATTCCCGGCGCACGTCCTGACAGCTCGGGGACGAGCACGCGCTCCACCCGCATGCGGCCCTCGGTGACGGTGCCGGTCTTGTCGAGCACCACGGTGTCGACGCGGCGGGTGGACTCCAGGATCTCCGGCCCCTTGATGAGGATGCCGAGCTGCGCGCCGCGGCCGGTGCCGACCAGGAGGGCGGTGGGCGTCGCGAGGCCGAGGGCGCACGGGCACGCGATGATCAGCACCGCGACGGCGGCGGTGAAGGCGAGCTGCAGGTCCGCGCCGGCCAGGAGCCAGCCCACCAGGGTGAGCACGGACAGCCCGACGACGACCGGCACGAAGACGGCGGAGATCCGGTCGGCCAGGCGGGCGACCGGCGCCTTGCCCGTCTGCGCCTGCGACACGAGCCGGCCGATCTGGGCGAGGGTCGTCTCCTCGCCCACGCGCGTCGCGCGCACCAGCAGGTGCCCCGACGTGTTGACGGTCGCCCCCGTGACGGCGTCCCCCGGGCCGACGTCGACCGGCACCGGCTCGCCCGTGAGCAGGGACGTGTCGACGGCGCTCGCGCCCTCGACCACCTCGCCGTCCGTGGCGACCTTCTCACCCGGCCGCACGACGAACACGTCGCCCACGGCCAGGTCCGTCACCGCGACGCGCTCGGTGACGCGGCCGCCGTCGGGCCCAATGACGGGCGTGCCGTCCGCGGCGAGCCGCACCCGCTCGGCATCCTTGGCGCCCAGCTCGAGCAGGGAACGCAGGGCGTCGCCTGCGCGGCGCCGGGAGCGGTGCTCGGCGTACCGGCCGGCGAGGAGGAA
>Ga0180221_1000265_pt1 | contig 55941 bp, 56 predicted proteins | sample eDN5th37CKraftMG_FD_151339 | JGI IMG/M metagenome (GOLD analysis project Ga0180221, IMG submission 151339) | Enriched Miracle-Growth compost microbial communities from Emeryville, California, USA - eDNA 5th pass 37_C Kraft MG (version 2) (version 2) ... | reverse complement strand
GACCATGACCATTGACGATCAGGAGGTTGCCGAGCTCGTCGCGGCCTGAGCAGCCACCAGCATCACCGACGAGATGCGCGCTCCGCTCTTACACCACGTCCTGGGACTTGACTCCCGCGCCGGCGCTGCGGCGGTGGCGTGCGGCGGGCGATCGCCGCACTCCGTAGTCCCTACGGACACGCCATCCGCAGCAAGCCCGGTGTCCGCTCGGCGCGCCCGTCCATACGGTGCCCACACCCGCGCCGGACGGCCCGGGCCGCGGCCGGACCACCCGCCCGTCTCCCACCCCCACCGGGCGGGAGTCCGCGCCGCTCGGGCCCCGTTCGGCGGGCCCGATCGATCAGGAGCTGGAGCATGTCCGACACCGTCACGTTCACCGACCGCGGCGCGGCCAAGATGCGGGAGATCCTCGCCGCCGTGCAGGAGGCCGACGGCGCCGGCCTGCGCATCGACGTCATCTCCGGCGGCTGCTCCGGCTACCAGTACCGCCTCGCCCTCGACGAGCCCGCCGACGGCGATCTCGTGTTCGAGGACCGCGGCGTGCGGATCGTCGTCCACGACGACCACCTGCCGTTCGTGCGGGGCGCCGAGGTCGACTACGTTGAGGACGCCGGCGGCCCGAGCTTCCGGGTCAACAACCCCAACGTCGTCTACGGCTGTGGCTGCGGCAACTCGTTCGTGCTGCGCGAGGAGGCGGGCGCGACCGCCTGAGCGCGGCCACCGCGCGAGCGCCGGCACGACAGCGCCGGCCTGTCGAGCCCCTCAGCCCCAGAAGATCCCGGTCGGGTCGGCGTCGAGCTCCTCGAGCTGCGGCCAGATCGTCTTCGTCGGGCCGCGCCCACCCCGGTAGGTGGTCCAACCCGTGGCGGTCGGCTCGCGCAGGGACCACTGCCCGGTCCCCACGCGGTAGCGCAATTGCGCGACCGGCGTGCGCGTCCACTCGCGCGCGCTCGGCTGCCACGGCGCGCGCAGCTCGGTGATCGTGATCGTGTTGCCCTCCTGCACGACCTCGAGGCGCAGTTCGTCGGCGACGCTCTCGGGCGCGCGACGGGCGCACAGCTCCCGCACCGCCTCGAGCGCCTCCTCGCGGACATCGGTCGGGATCGGCATCGCGCCGACCGTAGCGAGCGACGGGCCGGCTGTCAGTCGGTGACAGGACGCGCCCAGATGTTCGCGCACTCCTCGCACACGGCCTGGGGGATGACCCCGGCGCGCATGAGCAGGGCGAACGCCTGGCAGCCCAGGCACAGGCCGAACGCGGACTCCAGGAACGCGGCCGCCGCGAGCGCGCCGGTGACGATCCAGGCGGCGGTCGGCGCGCCGGCGAACGCGAGCACGGCCGCGGTCGTCGAGAACGTCAGGCCGATCGTCTGCGCGAAGCGCTTCGGCGGACCGGGCACGAGCTTGGCGGGGCCGAGGCGCGGCGCGATCACGCGGGTGGCCAGCAGCCCCAGCGGCGAGAAGCGCGGGCCCGACGCCACGCGCGCGGCGAAGCCCAGGGCGAGCACGATCAGCAGCCAGCGCCAGCCGGTCGCGATCGCGAGCACGCTCAGCGCGACGACGCCCGCCGCCACGACGCGCGCGGCCTTCTCGTTGACCGGGTTCGGGAAGCTGAACACCGCTCCAGACAATAGCGAGAAAGCGGATGGGAATTTGGAGATTTGGGCGCGAGAGCGCCGCCGTGCCCATCCGTCCATCCGGTTGCGCCGCCGCCGTTCGGATGCGAACATGCGTTCGATGAGCGTCGTCTGCGTCCACCTCCCGCGCCTCGCCCTCGCGGTCGCCGCGGGCGACCGGGCGACCCTCCTGCGCGAGCCCGCCGCGCTCGCGCCGGAGCCGGGACGCGAGCAGCGCATCGGCGAGGTGTCGCTGGCCGCCGAGGCGTTCGGCGTGCGCGCCGGGATGCGGCTGGGAGAGGCGCTCGCGCGCTGCCCGCAGCTGGCGCTCCTGCCGCCCGACCCGATGGGGGTCGTCGACGCGTGGGAGCGAGTGATCGCGCGCCTGGAGTCGATCGGCGCCGCGGTCGAGGCCGAGCGCCCCGGGCTGGCCTGCTTCGACGCCTCCGGCCTGCGCCGCCTGCACGGCGGCACGCTGGAGGCGACGCTCGACGCCACCCGCCGCGCACTCGGGCGGCCGGTCCGCCTCGGCGCCGGGCCGTCGCGCTTCACCGCGCTGGCGGCCGCCCATCGCGCCCGGCCCCGGAGGGCGGAGATCGTCATCGGCGACGCCGCCGCGTGGCTGGCCGGCGAGCCCGTCGCCCTGCTGGGCCTGCGCCCGGCGACCGCCGCGCTGCCCGAGCCGCTGGAGCGCTTCGGCCTGACGACGCTCGGCGCCGTCGCCCGCCTCAGCCGCGCCGAGCTGGCCGACCGCTTCGGCCCCGCCGGCCTGGCCGCCTACGCGCTCGTGCGCGGCCGCGACGAGGCGCCGCTGCGTCCGCGCGCGGCCGGCGAGACGCTGGAGGAGTCGCTCGAGCTGCCCGAGGCCGGCTCGGGCGCGCAGCTCGAACGTGCGCTGCAGATCCTGGTCGACCGCATCCTCGCCCGCCGCGAGCGGCGCGGGCGGACGCTGCGCGCCGTCGCGGTCGCCGCTCGCCTCGTCGAGGGCGGCACCTGGCGCGAGCGCGTCGTCTTCCGCGAGGCGCTCGCCGACCCGCTGCGCATGCGCCTGGCGATCTGGCGGCGGCTGACGCTGCTGCCCGCCCCGGCCGAGACGCTGCGCCTGAGCGTCGAGCGCTTCGGCCCGCCCGGCGGCGACCAGCGGCCGCTGCTGACCGACTCCACCGAGCACCGCCTCGGCCGCCTGCGCGAGGCGATCCGCCAGGCGCGCGCCGCCGCCGGCCCCGAGGCGGCGCTGCGCATCCTCTCTGTCGACCCCGACTCGCGCTTCCCCGAGCGGCGCGCGGTCCTGACGCCGTTCGAGGCATGAGCGACGGTGTCGTGCTCGACGCGCGAGAGGCGTTCCGCCGCGACGGGGCGCGCCGGCCGGCCCGCGATCGCCGCGGCCCCCGCCGGCCCGACACCGCGCCTGGCCGCGCCGGCTCCGGACCCCGACCAGGCGACGGCGCCGGCATCGCCCCGCTCGACCCGTCCGCGCCTCGCGTGAGCGGACCCCGCCGCCTCGACGAGCCGCGTCCCGTGCGCGTGCGCGCCGACCGGCGCGGGCGTCCGCTCGTCGTCGACGGACGCCGCGTCGAGGCCGTGCGCGAGTCCTGGCTGGTCGAGGATCGCTGGTGGACGGAGCGCCCGCTGCGCCGCCGCTACTGGGAGGTCGTCACCGCCGACGGCCGCGATCTCGTCGTGTTCCGCGAGCTCGTGGTGGGCGGCTGGTTCGCACAACGGGGATGATGGAGCCGATTGCGGGGCAGGATCGACCCCGATGACCACGTTCACGATCACGCCGAGGGGACCCTTCTCGCTCGCCGCGGCCGAGCGCTTCTACGGGCGCTGGGAGGCGACGGCGGGCGTCCGCGCGCGCCCCGGGGAGCTGCTGCGCATCGCGTTCCTCGTCGACGACTGGCGCGGCGCGGCCGGGCTGGTCGTCCGCCAGGACGCCGCCGACGGCCCGGTCGAGGCGGAGCTGATCAGCACCGCCGGCGAGGTCGACCCGGCCCGGGTCGAGGCCCAGCTCACCCGCGTCCTGTCGCTCGACCACGACGGGACCGGCTATCCCGCGGTCGGTGAGCGCGACGAGGTCGTCGGCGAACTCCTGCACGCCAGCGGATACCAGCGCCCGGTGCTCTACCACTCGCCCTACGAGGCGGCCTGCTGGGCGATCATCATCGCCCGCATCCACTCCGTCCAGGCGCGTCGGATCCGCCTGCTGATGAGCGAGGCGCTCGACGTGGACGGGGTCGATCTCGGCGTGTTCCCCGCGCCCGAGACGCTGCTGGCGCGCGAGCACATCGAGGGCCTCTCCGACGAGAAGGTCGCCTGCCTGCACGCCGTCGCGCGCGCGGCGCTGGAGGGCGAGCTGGACCGCGATCGCCTGCTCGCCCTCGAGCCCGACGACGCGCTCGCGCGTCTGCAGCGCCTGCGCGGGATGACCGCGCTCGGCGCGGCGCGCATCCTCCTGCGCGGCGTCGGGCCGACCGACGCGCTGACGACCGTCGAGCCGCGCATGCGCCACGCAGCCGCCATCGCCTACCGGCGCGCCGAGCTGCTCACCGACGACGCCGCGTTCACGGCGCTCGCCGAGCCGTGGCGGCCCTACCGCACCTGGGTCAGCGTGCTCCTGCGGACGACCGCCCCTGAGCCGCCCGATAGCGCCTGATCAGCGCGTTCGTCGAGCTGTCGTGGGCGAGCTGCGGCTCCTCGTCGGCCTGCAGCTCGGGAATGATCTTCTGCGCCAGCTCCTTGCCCAGCTCGACGCCCCACTGGTCGAAGGAGTTGATGCCCCAGATCGTCCCCTGCGTGAAGACCTTGTGCTCGTACAGGGCCACGAGCGCGCCCAGCGTGCGCGGCTCCAGCCGGTCGCACAGGATCGTGTTCGTCGGCTGGTTGCCCTTCGTCACCCGGTAGGGCTGGGGCGCCTCGCGCCCGAACGCCAGCGCCTCGGTCTGCGCGAACAGGTTGGCGGTCAGCAGGTCGTGGTGGTCGCCCACCGGGTTCAGCGTGTGCAGGAACCCGATGAAGTCGCACGGGATCAGCTTCGTGCCCTGGTGGATCAGCTGGTAGAAGGCGTGCTGGCCGTTCGTCCCCGGCTGGCCCCACACGATCGGCCCGGTCTGCACGTGCACCTGGCGGCCCTCGAGGTCGACGTGCTTGCCGTCGGACTCCATGTCGAGCTGCTGCAGGTAGGCGCTGAAGCGGTCCAGGTACTGGTCGTAGGGGAGGACCGCGACGGTCTCGGCGCCGAAGAAGTCGTCGTACCAGAGGCCGATGAGCCCCATCAGCACCGGCAGGTTGCGCTCCAGCGGCGCCGTGCGGAAGTGCTCGTCCATCGCGTGGAAGCCGGCGAGCATGTCGCGGAACTGCTCGGGCCCGATCGCGACCATCAGCGACAGGCCGATCGCCGACGGGTACGAGTAGCGCCCGCCGACCCAGTCCCAGAACTCGAACATGTTGGCCGTGTCGATCCCGAACGCGCTCACGCGCTCGGCGTTCGTCGACACCGCCACGAAGTGCTTGGCGACCGCGTCCTCGCTGCCCAGCGCGTCGACGACCCAGTCCCGGGCGCTGTGCGCGTTCGTCAGCGTCTCCAGCGTGCCGAACGTCTTCGAGGAGATGATGAACAGCGTCTCCGCCGGGTCCATGTCGCGGACCGTCTCGGCGAAGTCCGTGCCGTCGACGTTCGAGATGAACCCGAACCGCATGCCGCGGTCGCTGTAGTGGCGCAGCGCGTCGTAGGCCATCGCCGGCCCGAGGTCCGAGCCGCCGATGCCGACGTTGACCACGTTGCGGATCCGCTTGCCGGTGTGGCCGGTCCAGCTGCCCGAGCGCACCGCGTCGGCGAACGCGGCCATGCGGTCGAGCACCGCGTGGACCTCCTTGACGACGTCGACGCCGTCGACGACCAGCGACGCGTCGCGCGGCAGGCGCAGCGCCGTGTGCAGCACGGCGCGGTCCTCGGTGACGTTGATGTGCTCGCCCGCGAACATCGCGTCGCGACGCTCCTCCAGCCCCCGGGCGCGCGCGAGCGCGAACAGCAGCTCGAGCGTCTCCTCCGTGATGCGGTTCTTGGAGTAGTCGAGGTAGACGCCGGCGCCCTCGGCGACGAAGCGCTCCCCGCGGTCGGGCGACTGCGCGAACAGGTCGCGCAGATGGACGTCGCGCAACTCGCGGTGATGCGCCTCCAGCGCCTTCCACTCCGGGGTCTCGTGCACGGGGGTGAAGCTCACGCCTGGTCTCCTGGGAGTTGCGGGGACAGCCACTTCGCGCCGCGGGGGAGGAGGTGGTCGGCCTCCGGCGGCCCCCACGACCCGGGCTCGTAGAAGTGGATCGGGGTCACGTCGCCGAGGATGCCATCCACGATGCGCCACGCGGCCTCCACCGTGTCCTGCCGCGCGAAGAGCTGCTGGTCGCCCTTCATCGCGTCGCCGAGCAGCCGCTCGTAGGGCTCCATCTCGTCGTGCGGGCGCTCGTCGAGCACGAGCGACTCGTCGCATCCGGTCATGCCCTCGCCCGGCGTCTTGGCGCGCACGTCGAGCGAGATGCGCAGGTCGGGCCCGATCTGGAAGCGCAGCCGGTTCGGCGTGCCCTTGTCGAACACCCGCTGCGGCGGCTCGGTCAGCTGGACGACGACCTCGGTCGCGGTCACCGGCAGCTGCTTGCCGGCGCGGATGAGGAACGGCACGCCGGCCCACCGCCACGAGTCCACGCGCAGGCGCACGGCCACGAACGTCTCGACGGTCGAGTGCTCGGAGACGCCCTCCTCGTCGCGGTAGCCGACGAACTGGCCGCGGACGACGTCCTGCGGCGTGAGCGTGCGCAGCGAGCGCATGAAGCGGACCTTCTCGTCGCGCATCGCCTCCTCGCCCCGCTCGGCCGGCGGATCCATCGCCGTCAGCGCGAGCACCTGGAGCAGGTGGTTCTGCACGACGTCGCGGATCGCGCCCGCCTCCTCGTAGAAGCGCCCGCGGCCCTGCACGCCGAACGACTCGGCCATCGTGATCTGCACGTGGTGCACGTGCTCGCGGCGCAGCAGCGGCTCCAGGAACGTGTTCGCGAAGCGCGTGTAGACGAGGTTCTCGACCGGCTCCTTGCCGAGGTAGTGGTCGATGCGGAAGATCGAGGACTCCGGGAAGACGGCGTGCAGCACCTGGTTGAGCTGCTCCGCCGAGGCGAGGTCGTGGCCGAACGGCTTCTCGACGACGACGCGGGCGCCGTCGGCGCAGCCCGCGGTCTGCAGCGCCTCGACGACGGTGGCGAACAGCGACGGCGGGATCGCCAGGTAGTGCAGCGGGCGCTGCGCGTTGCCGAGCTCGCGCTTGAGCGCCGCGAAGGTCTCCGGGTCGGCGTAGTCGCCGTCGACGTAGCGCAGCAGCGAGAGCAGCTGGTGGTAGGCGTCGTCGTGCTCGGCGATCGAGTCGTGCGCGCGCTGCTTGAGGTCGTCGAGATTCCAACCGGCCTTGGCGACGCCGATGACCGGCACCTTGAGGATGCCGCGGCGGACCAGCGCGTGCAGGGAGGGGAAGATCTTCTTGTGCGCGAGGTCTCCCGTCGCGCCGAAGAAGACGAAGGCGTCGCTGTCGTGGCTCATGACAGAGGGGAGCCTCGCAGAGCGACCGGCGCCATGGGGCGGAAATCGCGCGTTCGTGCGCCTTTCTGCGCGGAGTCGTCACGGAGCCGGCACAACCTGGTGTAGAGCTGTGACATCTCGCGCTTCACGCTGGGGTCGTGGACGAGCGCGGGCAGGCATCGGTCGAGTGGGTGGGCGTCGTCGCGCTCGTCGCGGCGCTGCTCGCCGTCGTCCTCGCGCTCGCCCTGCCGGGCGACGGCGTGGGCGCGGCGGTGGTGCGCCAGATCCACCGCGCGCTGTGCATCGTCGGCGGTGGCGTCTGCGATCTGGACCGGCGGCCGTGCGTCCTCACGTCGGGCACCACGCGCGACCGCGCGCACGTGACCGTCTTCTCCCTGCGCGTGGGGCGCGACGAGCTGATCGTCTACGAGCGCCTGTCGGACGGACGCGTCCTGGTGACCTACCTGGGCGACACGCGCTTCGGGATCGACGTCGGCGCGGGCGCCGACGCGTGGCTCAAGGCCGCGGGCGCGCACATGTCGGCCGGACGCAGCGCGCGGGCGGCGCTGCTGGCCGCCGCTGGCGGGGGCGAGACCTGGCTGTTCGACGACGCGTTCGCCGCCGACGCGGGTATGGCCGCGCTGTCGGAGGGGCATGACCCGCCGCGCGGGCGGCGCGCGGAGTGGGTCGACCGCCGCGGCCTGGGCGTCGAGCTCGACGCGAGCGCGGGCCGGGGCAAGACGTCCGGCGCGCTCGGCCTGGAGGCGGGCATGGTCCGCGGCACGATCGTCGACGAGCGCGACGGCAGCCGCATCCACGTGCTCGAGCGCGGCATCCAGGGCGAGGCCGTGCTGTCGCGCAAGGACGACGGCGCGCACGGGCGCGGCGCGGCCGACGAGCGCATCAGCGTCCGCACCGACGCCGCCGGACGGCCGCTGGAGCTGGCGATCGTGCGCACCGGCGAGCTCGAGGGCGCCTACAGCCTGCCCGACCGCGTGCAGCCGATCGCGCAGGAGCTCACCGGCGGCAGTCAGAAGGGCCGGCGGTGGGTGGTCGAGCAGCGGCTCGACCTCACCGACCCGCTCAACCGTCAGGCGGCGCAGGAGTACGTCGAGGCGATCCGCCTGCCGACCTCGCGCCTGGGCGGCGCGGCGCAGGCCCTGCGCGACCGGATCGCGGCGTCCGGCGTCATCGAGACGCGCACCTACGGCGTCGCCTACGAGCACAACGGCGGCGGCCGGGTCAGCGTCGGCGGGGGCCTGAGGTTCGGCGCCGGCATCTCCGACGAGACCGAGGAGACGCGGCTGCTGGACGCCCGCGTGCAGGGGCCCGACGGCCGGTGGCGGGCGCGCCGCGACTGCCTGGAGCCGACGGCCGCATGAGCGCCGGTAGCGTGTCGTTGCGATGGAGGATCTCGTCGGCTTCCTGGCCGGGCGCTGGACGGTGGAGCGGACGCTGCGCTGGGGCGACGAGGAGGGCGCCTTCGCCGGCGTCGCCGAGTTCCGCCCCGACGGCGAGGGGCTCGTGTGGGACGAGGAGGGACGCCTGCGCTGGCAGCGCTACGACGGCCAGGCCCGGCGGCGGCTGCTCGTCGTGCCGGCCGGCGACGGCTGGGAGGTCCGCTTCGACGACGGGCGCCTGTTCCACCCGCTGGACCTGCGCTCGGGCGAGGACGACGCGGTCCATCCGTGCGGGGAGGACCGCTACGAGGGCGAGTACCGCGTGCTCGGCGACGACGAGCTGCTGGTGCGCTGGCGGGTGGTCGGGCCGGCCAAGGATCAGGAGATCCTCAGCCGCTACCGGCGCGCGTGACACCGTCCGCGGGGCATGCGAACATACGTTCGTCTTGTCCTACGTCGAGCTCCACCTGCACTCCGCCTACTCCTTCCTCGACGGCGCCTCCATGCCCGACGAGCTGGTGCCCGCCGCCCTGGAGCGCGGCCACCACGCGCTGGCCCTCACCGACCACAACAGCCTGTCGGGCGCGATGGAGTTCGCGCAGGCCGCCAAGGCGCACGGGCTGCGGGCGCTGCACGGGGCCGAGATCGACGTCGTCGACGCCGCCGGCGAGGCGGCCGGGGCGCCGTCGCGCCACCTCACGCTGCTCGTGCGCGACGCCGCCGGCTGGCGCAACCTCTGCCGGCTGCTGACGCGCGCGCACGCGGACACGCGACAGCCGGGGCGGCCCGGCTGGATCGGCGAGCCGTCGGTCACGCTCGACGAGGTCGTCGAGCACGCCGAGGGGCTCGTCTGCCTCAGCGGCTGCGCCGACCGGGGGGTGCGCGACGAGCCGACGATGCGGCGGCTACTGGACGCCTTCGGGCCCGACGCCTTCCGCGTGGAGCTGCAGCGGCCGTACGGGCGCCACGACCGCGCCCGCAACCGCGGGCTGGCGTCGCTGGCGCGGCGGCTGGGCGTGCCGTGCGTGGCGACCGGCAACGTCCACGCCCACAGCCGCGAGCGGGCCCGCCTGCAGGACGCGTTCGTGGCGATCCGCGAGCACACGACGCTCGATGCCTCCGAGCCGCTGCGGCGCGGCAACCACGCCCACGTGCTGACGACGCCGCACGCGATGGCCGCCCGCTTCGAGGACCACCCCGAGGCGGTGCTGGAGACCGCGCGCCTGGCCGAGACGCTGACCTTCGACCTCACGCAGGACCTCGGCTACCGCTACCCGGGCTCCGAAGACCCCGACGCCGACCGCAAGCTCGCGGAGCTGTGCGCGGCGCGGCTGGAGGACCGCTACCCGCCCGGCCACCGCCTGCGCGGCGAGGCGCTCGCGCGCGTGGAGGAGGAGCTGCGCGTCATCCGGCTGCTGCGCCTGTCGGGCTTCTTCCTGCTGCACCACGAGCTGCTGGAGCTCGCGCGCGAGGTGGCCGCCGAGGTGCGCGACGGCGCCGCCGCCCGCGCGCTGCTGCCGCCCGGGCGGGGGCGCGGGTCGAGCGTGTCGTCGATCGTCTGCTACCTCACCGGGCTCTCGCACATCGACCCGCTCGAGAACGCGCTGGCGCTCGGCCGCTTCCTCAACGAGGAGCTGACCTCGCTGCCGGACATCGACCTCGACTTCCCGCGCGACGTGCGCGAGGTGCTGATCCCGCGCGTGCACGAGCGCTACGGGCGCGACCGCTCCGCGCTCGTGGCCGCGTTCCCGACGTTCAAGGCGCGCAGCGCGATCCGCGAGCTGGGCAAGGCGCTGGGGCTGCCGCCGGGCGAGATCGAGCGCGTCGCGCGCGGCTCGGAGGGGTGGGGCTCCGAGGGGGTCGGCCGGGACATCGAGGTCGCGCTGGGCGAGGAGCGCCTGAGAGGCGAGCCGCCCAGCCGCTGGCGCTGGCTGGCGGAGCTGGCGGCCGAGGCGTCCGGGCTGCCGCGCCACCTGTCCCAGCACTCGGGCGGGATGATCGTCGCCACCCGGCCGCTGATCGACTGCTGCCCGGTGCTGCCGGCCGCGATGGAGGGCCGCCAGATGGTGCAGTGGGACAAGGACTCCTGCGCCGACGCCGGCTTCCTGAAGATCGACCTGCTGGGGCTGGGGATGCTGTCGGCGGTCGAGCGCTGCGTGGAGCTGATCGCCGCGCGGCGCGGCGAGACGATCGACCTGTCGCGGATCCCGTTCGACGACCCGGCCACCTACGAGGCGATCCAGAACGCCGAGACCACGGGCGTCTTCCAGATCGAGAGCCGGGCGCAGATGGGGTCGCTGCGGCGCACGCGGCCCGAGAACCTCGACGACATCACGATCCAGGTGGCGATCGTGCGGCCGGGGCCGATCGTGGGCGGCGCGGTCAACCCGTACATCGAGCGCCGCCAGCGGCTGCGCGTGGACCCCGACTACGAGATCCCCTACGACCACCCGTCGCTGGAGCCGGTGCTGCGCGACACGCTCGGCACGATCATCTTCCAGGACCAGGTGCTCGAGGTCGCCCAGGCGTTCGCCGGGTTCAGCGTCGGGCAGGCCGAGGGGCTGCGGCGGGCGATGAGCCGCAAGCGCTCGGCGGCCGCGATCGAGGCCCACCACGAGAGCTTCGTGCAGGGGGCGATGGCCCGCCACCCCGACGTCGACGAGGCGCTGGCCGAGCGCGTGTGGTCGATGGTCGTCGGCTTCTCGGGGTTCGGGTTCCCCAAGGCGCACGGCGCGGCGTTCGGGCTGCTGGCCTACCAGTCGACCTGGCTGCGCGTCCACTACGGGCCGGAGTTCCTGTGCGCGCTGCTCGACGAGCAGCCGATGGGCTTCTACCCGCCCGACGCGCTGGTCCACGAGGCGCAGCGGCGCGGGATCGAGGTGCTGGCGCCCGACGTCAACGCCAGCGCGGTGCACTGCACGGTGACGCCGGCGGGCGCGGTGCGCGTGGGGCTGGGCTACGTGCTGGGCGTGCGCCGCGACGAGGTCGAGGCGCTGGTGGCCGAGCGCGAGCGCGGCGGGCCGTACCGGTCGATCGCTGACCTCGCGGCGCGGGCGGGGGCGGGGCGCCCGGCGCTCGAGCAGCTCGCGTGGGCGGGGGCGTGCGACGGGCTGGTCGCCGACGCCGACGCCGACGGGGGCGCGCGGCCGGCGGTGGCGCGGCGCACCGCGCTGTGGCAGCTCGGAGTGGCGGCGCCGGCGATGCCGGTGGGCGAGCACGGCGTGCAGCTGGGGCTGGCGCTGGACCTGCCGGCGAGCCCGGCGCTGGACGCGCTCAGCGACTGGGAGGCGATGGTGGCCGACTACGCCACGACGGGGATGACGGTGGACCACCACCCGTTCGCGCTGCTGCGCGACCACCTGGCGCGCGACGGCCTGGTCTCCAGCCGCGACCTGGAGGACCTGTCCCACGGGGCGCAGGTGCAGATCGGCGGACTGGTGATGGCGCGCCAGCGGCCGGCGACGGCCTCCGGCGTCTGCTTCCTGCTGCTGGAGGACGAGTTCGGGACGGTCAACCTGATCGTGCCGCCGCCGGTGTACGAGCGCGACCGCATGGCGGTGCGCTCCGAGCCGCTCGTCGTGGCCGACGCGACGCTCGAGCGCTACGCGTCGGCGGGCGGGGCGATCAACCTCGTCGTGCGCCGGCTGCGGCCGCTGGAGGTGCCCGTCGGGCGGGTCGCGACGGTGCATCCGCTGCCCGCGGCGGCGGACGGCGCCGGGGTCGGCGCGGGGGCCGGCGACGACGCGGCCGAGGCCGGGCGCGGGGCGGTCGAGGAGCCCGCGGTGGCGGGCGCCGCCGGCGGGTCGGCGACCGGTGCGTTCCGGGCGGTGGCGCCGCCGGTGCAGAGCTTCGCGCGGGGGCGGAGCCGATGAGAACGCGAACCCGGGGCTTGGCCCGATAGATTCCCGGCCATGGCCATTGCCGTTCTTGTCATCTTCTGGATCGTGCTGGGACTCGGCGTCGTGCTCGTCGCCATGGCGGCGACGCGCAAGCCGCGTGCGGCCGACGATCGGGGCTCCAAGGCGGGCCGTGCCGCGTTCGCCGTGAGCATGGCACTGCTGTTCATCGTCGGCGGCGTCGCGATCCCCGCCGTGGTGATGGTCGACAACAGCGACGCCGACGCGAAGGCGCGCGGAGGCGTCGACCTGACCGAGGCGCAGGTGCGCGGGCGCGAGCTGTTCGCGCAGAACTGCGCGGTGTGCCACACGCTGGCCGCCTCCAACGCGGTGGGCGTCGTCGGGCCGAACCTCGACCAGCTGCGTCCGCCCGAGGAGCTGACGCTCGACGCGATCGACAACGGCCGGGCGCGCGGTCAGGGCCAGATGCCCGCCGACCTGCTGTCGGGCGAGGACGCCCAGGACGTGGCCTCCTACGTCGCGGCGGTCGCCGGGCGCTGACGGCGCCCGCGGCGTCAGCCACGACCGACTGGCACGCAGGCGGCCGACGGGGGAGGATGTCGCCATGGACGAAGCCAGGGCACGAGAGCTGCTCCGCGCCGAGCGTGAGCGGATCGAGCGGGCGATCGCCGAGATCGAGGGGTCAGAGCCCGCCGATCCCGACGCGGTCGAGGTGACCCACCTCGATCAGCACCTCGCCGACCAGGGCAGCGACCTGTACGACAAGGAGCGCGACGAGGGCCGCCTCGAGGACCTGCGCGAGCAGCTCGCCGCCGTCGAGCGCGCCGAGCAGCGGCTCGCCGCCGGCACCTACGGCCTCTCGATCGAGAGCGGCAAGCCGATCCCCGACGCCCGCCTGGAGGCCGTGCCGACGGCCGAGCGGACCGTCGAGGAGCAGGCCGCCTGGGAGCGGCAGGGCGGGCGGTAGGCTCGGCCGGCGGCGGTCCGACGCCGCACGGCGGCCACCGTGGGCCAACGCCCGGACGCCCGCGAACCTCCGCAAATTGCGGGCCGAACGTGCTTCGACCGCTGGACCCCGCGCGGCGGCCCGGGTTAGCGTCGAACGACCCTGCCGACCGCTGTCGAGGCGTCGCCGTGGCGCCGTGGCTCGGGCGGGGAGGAGGGTGCGACGGTTCGCCTCCCGGCCGTGGGAGAACGCGTGCAGGTTTCCAGAAAAGCTGCCACTTGCAGGGGTTTCGTGCATTGCTACGATGGCCCACGTCCGCTGAGTCGTCGCCGGCACCGAGGCCGGTGATGAGCGGGGGAACCGAAGCCGTCCGGGGCGAGTCGCACCATCTGCGTAGCGCAACTCTCATGCGCGAGCCCGTCAGCTAACCCCGTAAGCCGTCAAGAGAGAAGCGAATGTCCCAAACCGCCAGCGCCCACGATCCCTGGGCCGACCCGCCGGACCCCATCCCCCGCCGCCGGCGCCGCGAGGCCGACTCGTGGGCCTCGGCCGAGGACCTCGAGGTGCTCGGCACCATCGGGGGACGCGAGCCCGGCGCCCGTCGCGCCGAGGGTCGCACGGCCGCTGACGGCGACACCGCCGACTGGATGGTGCTCACGCTCGAGCGCGACCCGGAGACCACCGGGATCGCCCTCGTCGACGACGAGCCGCACGACGAGCTCGTCGACGAGCGCTCCGCGGTCGAGATCCCGCGGGGCGCGCCCCGCGCCCGCCGCCCGCTGCGCGCCGTCCAGGCGCCGCCCGTCCACTCGCAGGCGCCGGTCGACGAGCTCGCGCCCGTCGACGCCCCGCGGCCGGCCCCGGCCCCGGCCGAGCCGGCCCGCGCCGCCGCCGCCGCGGACGCGGCCGAGGGCCAGCGCCGCACGGTCGTCATCCGCGGCCAGGCCGGCGTCCCCGCCCAGCGGCCGACCGCCGGCGAGCGCCGCCGTCCGGCGCGCCGGCCCAGCGAGCGCGTCGCCCACCGCCCGGACCGCGTCGCCCTGTGGGCGTTCGGCCTCGGGCTGCTGCTGATCCTCGTCGCGATCCTCAGCGCGCTCGGCGCCTGATCCACGCCACCCCGGGCCCCGCGCCCGGCCACCCGACCCAGCGCATCGCCGCCGCCTCCGCCGGCCGGCCGTCTTCGCCTGCCCGCACGCAGCGGGCCCGCCGTCGCCCGCATCCCAGGAAATCCGCCGCCGCATGCCTTGCGCGCGACCACCGCACCCGCTTATCCTTACGAATCGTAAGGTGGTGTTGTTGGTGAAGTGACCCGCACCGGCGCCCACCGCCCTCGCTTCCCCGCTCCGAAGGGCCAGTTCCGATGAAGACCGCGATGAGCCGATTCCCCGTCCACGACGACCTCACGGCGCCCGAGGCGTCGCTGCCGGTCCTGCGCGGCGCGCTGTCCACCGCCGGGCAGCTGCCGAATTTCCTGGCCGTGCTGGCCGGCTCGCCCGCGGCCCTGCGCGGCTACGCGCGCTTCCGCAGCGAGTTGCGCCGCGGCACGCTGCCGCTCACGACGCTCGAGCGGATCTCGCTCGCGGTCGCCGAGCACCACGGCTCCCAGCCGGGCATCGCGCTGCACACGCGCACCGCCCGCAACGCCGGCCTGGGGATGGACGAGATCGCGCGCGCCCGCCACTTCGACTCCGAGGATCCGCGCGAGGCCGCGCTGCTGCGCCTGCTGCAGGCGCTCGTCACCCAGCCGGGCACGCCGCCGATGCACCTGCACGAGGAGGCGCTCGAGGCCGACTGGACGTCCGAGCAGCTCCTGGAGGCGATCGCCTACGTCGCCCTGGAGACGTTCACCGCGATGGTGAACGTGGCCGGCAACATCCCCGTCGACGGATCCGCCGAGGAGACCCGCCTGCTGCGCGCGGCGTAGGCTCTGGGGTGATGGAACCCCAGACCGACGACGCGCGGTCCCAGGGCGCCGGTTGCTGTCCGCATCTGCACGAGGCCGTGGAGCTGATCGGCCGGCGCTGGACCGGCGCGATCATCGAAGTCCTGCGCCACGACGGCCCGCTGCGCTTCTCCGAGATCGTGCAGGCGATCCCCGGCCTGTCGGACCGCCTGTGCTCGGAGCGCATGAAGGAGCTCGAGGCGCGCGGCGTCGTCGAGCGCACGGTGCACCCCGGCCCGCCGGTGCGCGTCGAGTACGACCTCACGCCGATGGGCCGGGCGCTCGGCCCGTCGCTCAGCGCCCTGCAGGACTGGGCGCACCGGTGGCTGGAGCCGGCGCGCCCTGAGTCCCAGGCCGCCGAGAAGGCCTAGAAGGCCAGCTGCAGCGGGTTCTCGAGCAGCTCGCGGATCCGCGCCAGGAACTGCGCCGCGTCGGCCCCGTACAGGATCCGGTGGTCGCAGGTCAGCGTGATCGTCATCGTGTGGCGCGCGACGAGCTCGCCGTCGCGCACGACCGCGCGCGGCTCGATCGCCCCGACCGCCAGGATCGCGGCCTGCGGCACGTTGATCACGGCGGTGAAGTGCGTCACGCCGAACATGCCGAGGTTCGACACGGTGAACGTGCCGCCCGACAGCTCCGGCGGGCGGATCGTGCCCTCGCGGACGCTGGCGGCCAGCGCGCGGGTGGTCCGCGCGATCTCGCCCAGCGACTTCGTGTCGGCGTCGAACACCGTCGGGACGATCAGCGCGTCGTCGCCGGCGACCGCGACGCCCACGTTCACGCGGGAGTGCAGCTCGAAGCGGCCGTCCTTGTAGGAGCCGTTGGCGCGCGGGTACTCGCGCAGCGCCAGCGCGGCCGCCTTCACGACCATGTCGTTGAACGACGGCACCGGCTGGTCCTCGGCGGCCGCGGCCTTCAGCTGGGCGCGCAGCTCCCGCGCGGCCTCCATGTCCACGTCGGTGGAGACCGTGAACTCCGGCACGGTCGCCTTCGACTCGGCCATGCGGCGGGCGATGACCTGCTGCGTGCGGTTGAGGTCCTCGTAGGTGATCTCGCCCTTGTTCGTCGCCGGCGCCTCCGCGGGCGCGGGAGCCGACGCGGCGGCGGCGGCCGGAGCCGGCGCGGCCGGAGCCTCGGGCGCCGCGGTCGCGCCGCGACCCTCCAGCGCCGACAGGACGTCGGCCTTGACGATCCGCCCGGCCGGGCCGCTGCCCGTGAGCTGGCGCAGGTCGAGGTCGTTCTCGCGCGCCAGGCGGCGGGCGATGGGGGAGGCCTTGATGCGCTCGCCGCCGTCGCCGCCCGCGCCGTTGGCGGCCGCGCCGACGCCGGCGGGCACGCGGTCGGCCGCGGGCGCCTCGGTGGCGACCGCGGGCGCGGCCGCCGCCACCGGCTCGGCCGCCGGGGACGCCGCGCCAGCCGACGCGCCGTCGCCGTCGCCGCCACCGCCGACGGGCGCCGCGTCGCCGATCGTGGCGATCGTCGCGCCGATCGGCAGCGTCGCGCCCTCCTGGGCGACGATGTGCAGCGGACCGTCGAAGTCGGCCTCGTAGGCCATCGTCGCCTTGTCGGTCTCGATCTCGACGATCTCCTGACCGCGCGTCACCTCGTCGCCGTCGGACACCATCCAGCGGAGGATCGTGCCCTCCTCCATCGAGTCCGACAGGCGGGGCATGACGACTTCAGGCACCACAGACCTCCAGGGCGGCAGCGAGGATCTTCTCCTCGTGGGGAAGGGCAGCGTCTTCGAGCGACTTCGCGTACGGCATCGGCACCTCGGCCATGCCGACGCGCCCGACGGGGGCGTCGAGGTCGTCGAAGCAGGCGAGCGAGATCCGGCTGGCGACCTCGGCGGTGACGCCGTAGGAGGCCCAGCCCTCCTCCACGCACAGCGCGCGGTTGGTCTTGGCCACCGACGCGGCGACCGTCTCCATGTCCAGCGGGCGCAGCGAGCGCAGGTCGACGACCTCGGCGGAGATGCCGTGGTCGGCCTGGAGCCGCTCGGCCACGTGCAGGCACCGGGTCACCGCGAACGTGTGGGCGACCATCGTCAGGTCGCTGCCCTCGCGGGCGATCGCGGCGCGCCCGATCTCCACGGCGCCGTCGACGGACGTGTCGACCTCGCCCTTGGCCTTGTACAGCTGCAGGTTCTCGATCACCAGCACGGGGTCATCATCGCGGATCGCGCTCTTGAGCAGCCCGCGGGCGTCGGCGGGCGTGGCGGGCGCGACGACCTTCAGGCCGGGGACGTTGGCGAACCAGCCCTCGAACGACTGCGAGTGCTGGGCGGTGAGCTGGTTGCCGGCGCCGTTGGGCGTGCGGATCACCAGCGGGCAGCCGACCTTGCCGCCGAACATGTAGCGGACCTTCGCGGCGTGGTTCACGACCTGGTCCATCGCGACCAGGATGAAGTTGATCGTCATGATCTCCACGACCGGGCGCTGGCCGGACATGGCCGCGCCGACCGCGGCGCCGACGAAGCCCTCCTCGGAGATCGGGGTCTCCATGATCCGCTCGGGTCCGAAGTCGTCGTACAGGCCCGCGGTCACCTTGTAGGAGCCCTGGAAGACGCCGATCTCCTCGCCCATCAGGAAGACGGTCGGGTCGCGCTCCAGCTCCTCGCGCAGCGCGAGGCGCAGGGCCTCGCGGTAGGTCATGGTCTCGATGCCGGACGCCGTCGTCGCCATCGTCACGCCGCCTGCTCGAGCTGGGCCAGGACGGCGGCCTCGCCGGCGGGGGAGCCGGGGGCCATGCGGCTGAACTGGCGGCCGGTGTCCGGGTCGCCGTAGACGAAGTCGGCCAGCGTGGACGGGTCGGGCATCGGGCTGGCCTCGGCGAAGGCGACGGCCTCGTCGACCTCGCGCTGGGCGTCGCGCTCGATCTCGTCGAGCTCCTCCTCGGTGACGCCGGCGGCCATCAGCTTCTCGGTGACCATCGCGATCGGGTCGCGCTTCTCGGCCCACTCGGCGACCTCCTCCTTGGTGCGGTAGGCGGTGCCGGCATCGGCGACCGAGTGCCCGCGCAGGCGGTAGGTCATGACCTCCAGGACCGCGGGCTGGCGCTCGCGACGGGCGCGCTCCAGCAGCGCGTAGGTGGCCTGGTAGGTGGCCTCGACGTCCTGGCCGTCGACGCGCTCGCCGGGCATGCGGAACGCGGCGGCGCGCTTGTAGATCTCGGGCTCGGCGTTGGACTGCTCGACGCTCGTGCCCATCCCGTAGCCGTTGTTGAAGACGGCGAAGACGACCGGCAGCTTCCACACGGCCGCGAGGTTCAGCGACTCGTGCCAGGCGCCCATGTTCACGGCGCCGTCGCCGAGCTCGCACAGGACCGCGAGCTCCTTGCCCTCCTTGATGCCCGCCAGCGCCATGCCGGCGGCGATCGGGAGCTGGCCGCCGACGATGCCCCAGCCGCCGAAGTAGTTGTGCTCGGGATCGAGCAGGTGCATCGAGCCGCCGCGGCCGGCGGCACAGCCGTCCTGGCGGCCGAACAGCTCGGCCATCACGGTCGTGGCGGGGACGCCCTTGGCGAGCGCGAGCCCGTGGGAGCGGTAGGAGGACAGCAGCAGGTCCTCGGGCCCCATCGCGGCGACGGCGCCGACGGTGGCGCCCTCCTGCCCGATCGCCAGGTGGCAGTAGCCGCCGATGCGGGCGCGCTTGTACTGGCGCTCGGACTCCTGCTCGAAGAGCCGGATCAAGGTCATCTGGCGAAGCGCCGCTCGCAGGTCGAGCGGCTCGGCTACGTGACCGCCCGCGGGTGGCACCGCTTCAGGACGGCGTCCGGCGCGGGCGGCTTGCGAGCGACGACGAGTTGTGGCCATGTACGGCAACCTCTCTCCGGGGAGTGGGCTGGAGGGCTATTGTATCCACGGACTGGCGTGGATACAACCAAATGATGGAGAATCCGGAGCCATGGAGAAATCCACCGCGGAGCGGCAGAACGTCGACCTGGTCCACGACCGCCTGAGGTCGGCGATCCTGCGCGGCGAGTTCGCCCCGGGCGAGGAGCTCCAGCAGGTCCCCCTCGCCGAGCAGCTCGGCGTCAGCCGCACGCCGCTGCGCGAGGCCTTCCGGCTCCTCCAGCGCGAAGGGCTGCTGGAGGCGAGTCCGAACCGCTCGTACCGGGTCACCGCGTTCTCGGCTGAGGATCTCGAAGAGCTCTATGTCACCTTCTTGCCCCTCCAGGCGCTCGCCATTCGCCTGACGATCCCGAAGCTCACGCCCGAGGACATCGGCGCGATGCACGGCGACCTGGCGCAGATGGACCACTTCGCCGCCAGCCACGACGTCGAGGCGTGGGAGCGCCCGCACCGCGCGTTCCACAGCCGGCTGATCCAGCACGCGGGCCGCCGCGTCGTCGAGCTGCTCGACCAGCTCTCCGACCACGCCGGCCGCTACCGCCGCGTCTACCTCGAGGGCACGTCGTACGGGTTCGACGCCGCCGCCGTCGAGCACCGCGAGATCCTCGAGGCGGTCGCCGCCGGCGACGCCGACGCCGCGGCCGCGCGGCTGGCCCAGCACCTCGCGCACACCGCGTTCGACGTGCTCGGGATGGCCGACGAGGAGCACGGGCCCGAGGCGCTGCGCACGGCGCTGGCCGTGGCCGAGCGCCCGCTCGCCTGATCGCGGCCCGGGAGGACCGCCGGTCCAGCCCGGCTTCGCCATGCCGTCCACCGACGGGTGGACTAGGCTCCCGCGGGCCATGCCCGACCAGCCCAAGACCGCCGACGACGTCAAGGCCCTCGTCCAGGAGCACCGCATCCGGTTCATCCGGCTGTGGTTCACCGACATCCTCGGTCAGCTGAAGTCGTTCTCGATCGGCAGCGACGAGCTCGACGACGCCTTCGAGAACGGCATGGGCTTCGACGGCTCGTCGATCACCGGCTTCAACGCGATCGAGGAGTCCGACATGGTCGCGGTGCCCGACGCGTCCACGTTCGCGATCCTGCCGTGGCGCCCCCAGGAGCAGGGGGTGGCGCGGATCTTCTGCGACATCCACACGCCCGAGGGCACCCCGTACGAGGGCGACCCCCGCCAGGTGCTGCGCCGCGCGCTGCAGCGCGCCGAGCGCATGGGCTACGACGTGTTCAACGTCGGGCCCGAGCTCGAGTACTTCCTGTTCAAGGACAACAAGGGCACGGAGGTCCTCGACAACGGCGGGTACTTCGACCTGACGACGCTCGACGCCGGCTCCGACGTGCGCCGCGAGACCGTCCTGGCGCTCGAGCAGCTCGGCATCCACGTCGAGTACTCCCACCACGAGTCCGGCCCCTCGCAGCACGAGGTCGACATGCGCTACGCCCCGGCGCTGAAGATGGCCGACGACTGCATGACGTACCGCATCACGGTCAAGGAGATCGCGATGAAGTACGGCTGGCACGCGACGTTCATGCCCAAGCCGCTGTTCAACGAGAACGGCTCGGGCATGCACACCCACCAGTCGCTGTTCTCCGGCGGGCGCAACGCCTTCTACGACCCCGACGACCAGTACTTCCTGTCCGACGCGGGCAAGGCGTTCATCGCCGGCCAGCTCAAGCACGCGCGCGAGATCTGCTCGATCTTCGCCCAGTGGGTCAACTCCTACAAGCGCCTGGTCCCCGGCTACGAGGCGCCCGTCTACGTGGCGTGGTCGCGGCGCAACCGCAGCGCGCTCGTGCGCGTGCCGCTGTACCACCCGGGCCACGAGAACTCGACGCGCATGGAGCTGCGCTGCCCCGACCCGGCGTGCAACCCGTACCTGACGTTCGCGGCGCTCCTGCAGGCCGGCCTGGAGGGGATCGAGAAGGGCTACGAGCTGCCCGAGCCGATGGAGAAGAACCTCTACCACCTGGCGCCCGACGACCGGAAGCGCCTCGGCATCGAGCAACTGCCCGAGACGCTGGGCGAGGCGATCGAGATCACGGCCGAGTCCGAGCTCGTCCTGCGCACGCTCGGCGAGCACATGTTCAACCGCTACGTCGAGATCAAGCGCCAGGAGTGGGAGGACTACCGCGTGCAGGTCACGCCGTGGGAGCTCGACCGCTACCTGCCGGTGCTCTGAGGCTCGGCGTCGCCCACCACCTCGGGTGGGCGGTGGCGGTCACGGCGACCGCCGACCATCGCGTCGTCGACCGCCGGCGCATCGAGCTCGTGGAGCCCGGCCTGCCGGCGATGCCGATCCACAACCGGGACGGCCGCCGTCTCGACGACGCCGAGATGGCCGACCTCGTCGCGCGCGTGCGGGCGTCGGCGCTGCGGGTGGGCGGGGCGGCGCTCGACGCGCTGGCGGCCGCGCTGCCGGCGCCGATCGGGTCGCTGTCGGTGCGCGACTGGCCCGACGACTTCCCGACCGACCTCGCCGTCCTGCGCCGCGCGCCGTGGGAGGCGCGCGCCGACTCCGTCATGTACCGCCAGGTGCTGGCCGAGCTGGCGCGGGAGCGCGGCTGGGCCGTCCACCGCTACGACGCGCGCGACGTCGAGGCCGAGGCCGCGCTCGTGCTCGGGCCGCGGGTGGGGGAGGTGCTGAACGGGCCGCGGGCGCAGCTCGGGCCGCCGTGGACCCGCGACCACCGCCTGGCCCTGGCGGCGACCGTCACGGGTCCCTGAGCCGGCCCCGCTTCGACGGCCACCAGATCCGCGGCCCGATGTCGAACACGAGCGCGGGCACGAGGATCGAGCGCACGACGAACGTGTCCAGCAGGACGCCGAAGGCGATCACGAAGCCGATCTCGGTGAGGAACGTGAGCGGCAGCACGCCGAGCACCGCGAACGTGCCCGCCAGCACGATGCCCGCCGACGTGATGACGCCGCCGGTGACCGCCAGGCCGCGCAGCATCCCGTCGCGGGTGCCGTGGCGCAGCGCCTCCTCGCGCACGCGCGCCATCAGGAAGATGTTGTAGTCGACCCCCAGCGCGACGAGGAAGATGAACGAGAACAGCGGGATCGACGGGTCGCTGCCGGGGAAGCCGAAGACGACGTCGAACACGATCGCGCCGACGCCGAGCGCGGCCAGGAACGACATCACGACGGTCGCGACCAGCAGCACGGGCGCCACGAGCGAGCGCAGCAGCACGCCGAGGATCACGAGCACGATCCCCAGCGCGATCGGGATCAGCAGGATCGTGTCGTCGACCGCCGCCTCGCGCAGGTCGTGCTCGATCGCGCTCGGCCCGCCGACGAGCGCGTCGGGCGCCGCGGCGCGGACGGCCTCGCGCAGGTCGGGGATGATCGTGAACGCGTCCTCCGAGTAGGGGTCCTTGTCGAGGTAGACGGCGAGCTGCACGTTCTCGGCGTCGCCGGCCACCGGCTCCTCGGACACGTTCGCGACGCCGGGCACGTCGCGCGCGGCGGCGACCACGGCGGGCACGTCGGCGGGGTCGGAAAGCACGACGTCGGTCGGCGCCGCCTGGCCCGGCGGGAACGACTGCGCGATCAGGGCCTGGCCCTCGACGGACTGGACCGAGTCGCGGAACTGGTTGCTCTGGGTGAGGCCGGTCGTGAAGTTGAGGAGGCCGAGCGCCATCACCACGAGCGCCGCCAGCCCGCCGGCGCCGATCAGCCGCGGATGGCGCGCGACGGTCTCGCCGACCCGCCGCCACCAGCCGTGGGTCTCGTCGACGGCGTGCTCGCGTGCGTGCATCCGCGCCTCGAGGCGCTCCATCGGCCCGGCGCGCAGCCGCCGGTAGGGCCCGACCAGCAGGCCGACGATGACCGCGACCACGACGAGCGCGATCAGCCCGGCGACCGGCGACCCCGCGGCGGTCCCGAGCGCGGCGAGCACGCCGACGATCGTGAACGTGGTGACCCCGGGGCCGAGCCGGTCGACGAGCGGCGCCAGGCCGGGGACGCGCATCGGCTCGTGGTCGGGCGCGCCGCGGCCCTCCGGCCCGTAGGGGACGAACGGCCAGAACGGGCGCCGCCCGGCGATCGTCAGCACCGCCGGCAGGAACGTCAGCATCACCAGCAGCGCGATCCCGATCGCGAGCGCGCCGACCGGCCCCAGGCCGGACGTGCCGTTCACCTTCGCCAGGCTCAGCGACAGGAGCGTGGCCATCACGGTCACGCCCGAGGCCAGGATCGCCGGGCCGGCGCGCCGCAGCGCGAGCGCCATCGCCTCGTGCTTGTCCTGGTGGCGGCGCAGCTCCTCGCGGTAGCGGGCGACGAGCAGCAGCGCGTAGTCGGTGCCGGCGCCGATGACGAGGATCGACTGGATCGCCGAGCTCTGCCCGTTGACGGTCACGCCGACCTCGGTCAGCACCCAGCCGCCGCCGCGCGCGGCGAGCTCGGCCACGACGACGGCGAGGATCGGGAAGAACCAGAAGACGGGGCTGCGGTAGATGAGGATCAGCAGCGCGATGACGAGCAGCAGCGCGGCGCCGACGAGCGTCGTGTTGATCCCCTCGAAGACCTTGATCGCGTCGGCCGAGAAGCCCGCCGGCCCGGTGACCTTCACCTCCAGCCCGCCGCCGGGGTCGGAGACCAGCTCGCGGTAGCGGTCGATCGGGTCGAGGATCTGGCCGGAGTCGCCGGTGTCCTCGGCGCGGATGACGTTGCCGATCAGCGCGGTCGCGCCGTCGGGCGCGAGCGCGTACGGCGTCGAGGACTCGGGGTCGGACGGGTTGCCGAACTCGGTCGTGTTCGGGAACTCCTGCGTGGCCTCGTCGAGGCGCCGCACGTCCTCGACGATCCGCTGGCGGTCCTCCTCGGTGAGCCCGCCGTCGCGGTGGTAGACGATGACGGTCGGCGCGGTCTCGGCGCCGGCGAGGCGCTCGGTGACGTCGAGCACCGCGGTCGACTCGGCGCTGCCGGGCAGGAACGAGCGCGACTCGTTCTCCTCGGCGTCGGCGAAGCGGCCCGGCAGGTTCGCGGCGAGCATCGCCACGAGCACGACGATCCAGGCGAAGAAGACGACCCACTTGGCGCGGGGTCCGGTGATGGAGGAGAGCCGACGCATCCCGCCGGGCGGAAACCTACGCGACTCAGGCGTCGAGCAGCGCCGACAGCTCGGCCGGCTCGCTCACGGGCCGCCGGCAGGCGAACCGCTCACACACGTACGCGGCCGCGCGCCCGTCCAGCGGCTCGCGCCCGGCCAGCAGCGGCACCTCGTCGGTCGCCTGCGCGCCGCCGGCGAGCACGATCCGCGGCCGGTAGGCCGCGCGGACGACGTCGAGCAGCGGCTGCGGGTCGGGGCCGACGATCGCCACCTCGCGCGCCGGGCCGACGACCCAGGCGATCGCCTGCAGCAGGTGGCCGAACGCGATCGGGTAGCGGGGCGCCAGCTCCTGCGCCAGCGAGATCGTGGAGGCGGCGTGCGCCTCGTACTCGCCCTCGCCGGTGAGCGCGTGCAGGCGCAGCAGGCCCAGCGCGGCGCTGGAGGAGCCCGAGGGGATCGGGCTGTCCTCCAGGTCCCGGCGCCGCGCCACGAGCGTGGGGTGGTCGTCGGCGGTCGTGAAGAAGCCGCCGTTCTCGCGGTCGGCGAAGCGGGCGATCATCGCGTCGGCCAGCTCGCGGGCGGCGGCCAGCCAGCGCGGCTCCCACGTCGCCTCGTAGAGCCCGATCAGGGCCTCGACGAGGAACGCGTGGTCCTCGAGGTAGCCGTTCAGCCGCGCGTCGCCGTCCTTGGAGGTGCGCAGCAGCCGCCCGTCGGCGTCGCGGTGGACGGTCAGCAGGAACTCGGCGGCGGCGCGCGCGGCGTCGAGGTAGCGCGCCTCGCCGAGCACCGCGCCCGCGTCGGCGAACGCGGCGATCGCCAGCGCGTTCCACGAGGTCAGGACCTTGTCGTCGAGGGCGGGGCGCACGCGGCCGGCGCGCACCTCGGCCAGCCGGGCGCGGATCCGCTGCCGCGTGTCGGCGTCGGGCTCGGGTCCGCGCGCCTCCAGCACGTTGGCGCCCTCGAAGTTGCCGCGCTCGGTGGTGCCGGTCCAGGCGATCGCGGCGTCGGCGTCGGGGCCGAGCGCGTCGCGCAGCTCCCGGACGGTCCACACGTAGAAGCGGCCCTCGACGCCCTCGGAGTCGGCGTCCAGCGACGACCAGAACCCGCCGCCCGGCGCCCGCATCTCGGCGAGCATCCAGTCCAGCGTGTCGCGGCACGTGCGCTCCAGCAGCTCCTCGCCGGTCGCCTGCCAGCCGTGCAGGTAGGCGCGCGCCAGGAGCGCGTTGTCGTAGAGCATCTTCTCGAAGTGGGGGACCGTCCACGTCGCGTCGACCGCGTAGCGCGCGAACCCGCCGCCGACGAGGTCGTGGATGCCGCCGGTGGCCATCGACCGCAGCGTCGTCACCGCCATGTCGGTCTCGCCCTGGCCGAGCAGGAAGTCGATCGTCGACGCGGCCGGGAACTTCGGCGCGCCGCCCCAGCCGCCGAAGCGCCGGTCGAAGGCGGCCTGCAGGTTCTCGACCGCGTGGCGCAGCGTGCCGGCGTCGGGCGCGCCGGCGGCGGGCCGCAGCGCCGCGGTCTGGCCCAGGCGCTCGCGCAGGCGCGCGGCCTGCTCGCGGACCGCGTCGCGCTTGTCCTCCCACGCCTCGGCGACCGCGGTGAGGATCTGCGTCCAGCTCGGCATGTTCATCGCCGGGCGCGGCGGGAAGTAGGTGCCGCCGAAGAACGGCACCTGCTCGGGCGTGAGGAACACGTTCAGCGGCCAGCCGCCGTGGCCGGTCATCGCCTGCACCGCCTCCATGCAGACGGCGTCGACGTCGGGGCGCTCCTCGCGGTCGACCTTCACGCACACGAAGCGCGCGTTCATCAGCTCGGCGACCTGCGGGTCCTCGAACGACTCGCGCTCCATCACGTGGCACCAGTGGCAGGCCGCGTAGCCGATCGACACGAGCAGCGGGCGGTCCAGCTCACGGGCGCGGCGCAGGGCCTCGTCGCCCCACGGCAGCCAGTCCACCGGGTTGTGGGCGTGCTGGAGCAGGTACGGCGACGTTTCCCGGGCGAGCGCGTTGGCCATGGGCGTGACGCTAGCTTTCCCCACACCCATGACCGCACACCGCAAGATCGTCACCGCTCTGGACGCCCCGGCCGCCATCGGTCCGTACTCGCACGCCGTCGCGTCGAACGGGGTCCTGTACTGCTCGGGCCAGATCCCGCTCGATCCGGCGACGGGCGAGCTGGTCGGCGAGACGCCCGGCGAGCAGGCGCGCCAGTGCCTCGTCAACCTGTCGGCGGTCTGCGCGGCGGCGGGCGCGCAGCTCTCCGACGCGCTGCAGGTGACCGTCTACCTGACCGACATGGCCGCGTTCGCCGAGGTCAACGAGGTGTACGCGACGTTCTTCGAGAACGAGCCGCCCGCGCGCATCGCGATCGGCGTGGCGGCGCTCCCGCGCGGCGCGCAGGTCGAGATCGCCGCGCTCGTCGCGCTGACGGGATGAGCCGATGACGGCCGTCACCGTCGCCGACGTCCGCCGGGCGCGCGAGGCGGTGGCGGACGTCGCCTGGCACACGCCGCTGCTGCCGGCGCTGACGCTGGGCGAGCCCGACGCCGGCCCGGTGCTGCTGAAGGCCGAGTCGCTGCAGCGCACCGGGTCGTTCAAGATCCGCGGCGCGCTGGCCAAGCTGCATGCGCTGGGCGACGCCTGCCGCAACGGCGTCGTGTGCGGCAGCGCCGGCAACCACGCGCAGGCGCTGGCCGCCGCCGCGCGCGCCCGGGGCGTGCCGTGCGAGGTCGTGATGCCGGCCGGGGCGCCGATCGCGAAGGCCGAGGGCGCGGAGGCGCTGGGCGCGCGGGTGCTGCTGGCGGGGGAGAGCGTCGAGGAGTGCGTGGCGCTGGCGCGCGAGCGCGCGGCCGAGCGCGGCGAGGTGTTCGTGCACCCGTTCGAGGACCCGGACGTCATCGCCGGCCAGGGCACGGTCGGCCTGGAGCTGCTGGAGGACGTGCCCGACCTGGCGCGCGTGATCGTGCCGGTCGGCGGCGGCGGGCTGGCGTCCGGGGTCGGCATCGCGATCAAGGCGGCGCGGCCCGACGCGCAGGTGATCGGCGTGCAGGTCGAGACGTTCCCGGGCGCGCGCGAGTCGCTGCGCGCCGGCCGTCCGGTCGACCTGGAGCCGCCCGAGACGACGATCGCCGACGGCATCGCCGTCAAGCGCCCCGGCGAGCTGACGCTGTCGATCCTGTCGGAGGTGCTCGACGGGATCGAGCTGGTCTCCGAGGACGAGGTCGCCGAGGCGATGGTGGCGCTCATGGAGCGCGCCAAGCTCGTCGTCGAGGGCGCGGGCGCGGTCGGCGTGGCGGCGCTGCGCTCGGGCCGGCTGGGCCCGGCGCCGGACGGCGCGACGGTCGTGCTGCTCAGCGGCGGCAACGTCGACGCCGGCCTGCTGGCGACCGTGACGCGCCGCCAGGAGACGCAGGCGGGGCGGCGCGTGGCGCTCATCACGAAGGTGCCCGACCGGCCCGGCGCGCTGGCGCGCCTGCTCAGCTGCATCGCCGCTGAGGGCGCCAACCTCGTGGAGGTCGAGCACGTGCGCGAGGGCATCGACCTGCACGTGCGCCAGACCGCGGTGCAGCTCGTGCTCGAGACCCGCGGGCGCGCGCACGCCGACGCCGTGCTGGCCGCGATCCGCGGCGACGGCTACGAGGCGCAGGTCCTGCGCTAGGGGGCCGGCGCGGCCGCGGCGGCCGGCGTGGGCGCGGGCGCGGTCGCCGCGGGCTGCTCGGCGGCCGCCTCCGGCGTGGTCGCGGCGGGCGTCTCGGCGACGGCCTCGGCGGGCTGCGGCTCGGCGGTCGTGCGGGGCTCGCGCGGCTCGGAGGCGCGCGGGCGGCGATCGGAGCGCGGCTCGTCGGCGCTCGCCGGCGCCGCCGTGCTCGCGGCCGGGGCGGACTGGCTCGTGGCGCCGCTCGAGGGCACGGGGACGGCGACCTCGTCGTGGATGACCCTGCGCTTGACGACGACCTCGCGCACGACCTTCACCGGCTGGCTCGTGCGCTCGATCTTCACCGTGGCGGGCGGCTCGGGCGCCGGGCCGGCGCCGGCGAGCAGCGCGACGGGCAGGGCGATCGCGGCCATCGCCGCGGCGCCCATCCCGGCGCCGCGCGCGGGCGCGGGCAGCCGCTGCGCGCGGCGGCGCAGGCGGCCGAACGGCAGGCGGTGGGCCAGGCGCCGGGTGAGGCGGTCCTCGACCGGCGCGTAGGCGAGCAGCATCAGCTCGAAGCCCAGCGTCGCGACCACGCCGCGGGCGACCAGCCACTGCACGCCGTCGGTCGGGTAGTGGCGCGGCCACCAGATGAGGACGATGCCAGCGGTGAGGCCTCCGGCCAGCAGCTTGGAGACGAGATGCTTGAGGCTCACTTCCCGTGACGTCGGCAGGGCGCGGGCGCGACTTGACGCCGCGCCCGCGCCGTGTGCCGAAGGTCACTCAGGCGTGACGTACGCGCCGCTGATGCCGCCGTCGACCAGGAACGTCGAGGCGGTGACGAAGCTCGACTCGTCGCTGGCCAGGAACAGCGCCGCGTTGGCGATCTCCTCGGCGCGCGCGAAGCGGCCCATCGGGATGTGGACGAGCCGGCGGGCGGCCCGCTCGGGGTCCTTGGCGAACAGCTCGCGCAGCAGCGGGGTGTCGACCGGGCCGGGGCAGAGCGCGTTGACGCGCACGCCGCGGCGGGCGAACTCGACGCCCAGCTCGCGCGAGAGCGCGAGCACGCCGCCCTTGGAGGCGGTGTAGGAGATCTGCGACGTCGCCGCGCCCATCACGGCCACGAACGAGGCGGTGTTGATGACCGACCCCCGGGTGGGCGGGTCGTTCTCCAGGAGGTGCGGGATGCCGTGCTTGCAGCACAGGAAGACCGAGCGCAGGTTCACGTTCTGCACGCGGTCCCACGCCTCGAGCGTCGTCTCCAGCACCGACGCGTCGTCGTCGGGGGAGATGCCCGCGTTGTTGAAGATCACGTCGACGCGGCCGAACGTCTCGACCGTCCGCGCGAACATGTCGATGACCTGACCCTCGTGGGTCACGTCGACCTGCAGCGACAGGTCGCCCGGCGCGTTCTCGCCGAGGTCCGCCCCGACCACCCGCGCGCCCTCGCGCTGGAAGGCCGCCACCGTCGCGGCGCCGATCCCGCCGGAGGCCCCGGTCACGACGCACACCTTGTCCTTCAGTCTCATGCCGTTCCTGTCGCGTAGTAGATGGACTTCACCTCGGAGTAGGCCTCGAGCGCGTGGGGGCCGAGCTCGCGCCCGTACCCCGACTGCTTGAAGCCTCCGAAGGGCGTGTTGACCCGGACCGACGTGTTGGAGTTGATGGACAGGACCCCGCTGTCGATCGCCCGCGCGACGCGCAGCGCCCGGGCGCCGTCGCGCGTCCAGATGGAGCCCGACAGCCCGTACGGGGTGTCGTTGGCCAACGCGATCGCCTCGGCCTCGCCGTCGAACGGGATGACGGCGGCGACGGGGCCGAAGATCTCCTCGCGCACGGCGCGGTCGGCGGGGTCGACGGGACAGAGGACGGTCGGCGCGAACCAGTAGCCGGGGCCGTCGGGCACCTGCCCGCGGAAGGCGACCGGCGCGCCGTCGCTCACGTAGGAGGCGACGCGCTCGCGGTGGCCGGCCGAGATCAGCGGGCCCATCTGCGTGGTCTCGTCGAGCGGGTCGCCGACGCGCACCTGCGCGACGGCGGCCTCCAGCGCGGCGAGGAAGTCGTCGAGCACGGGGCGCTCGACGAGGATGCGCGATCGCGCGCAGCAGTCCTGGCCGGCGTTGCCGAACACGGCCCCCGGCGCGGCCGCGGCCGCCGCCTCGACGTCGGCGTCGGCGAAGACGACGTTGGCCGACTTGCCGCCGAGCTCGAGCGTGACGCGCTTCAGCGTCCCCGCCGCGCTCGCCGCGATCCCGCGGCCGACCTCGGTCGAGCCGGTGAACGCGATCTTCGCCACGTCGGGGTGCTCGACCAGGCGCGCGCCCGCCGTCGCGCCGGGGCCGGCGACGACGTTGACGACGCCGGGCGGGATCCCGGCGTCGAGCGCGAGCTGCTCGAAGCGCAGCGCGGTCAGCGGGGTCAGCTCGGCCGGCTTGAGCACCAGCGTGTTGCCGGCCGCCAGCGCCGGGCCCATCTTCCACGCCGCGATCGTCAGCGGGAAGTTCCAGGGCGTGATCAGGCCGACGACGCCGAGCGGCTCGCGCACTGTGAACGCCTGGCCGCCGGCGACGGGGATCGTGTCGCCGCCGGGGCGCTCGGGCGCGCCCGCGTAGTAGCGGAAGACGTCGGCGACCATCCACATCTCGCCGCGCGCGTCGGCGATCGGCTTGCCGGCGTTGCGGGCCTCCAGCAGCGCCAGCTCCTCGCGCCGCTCCTCCACGAGGTCGGCGACCCGCCGCAGCAGGCGGGCGCGGTCCCCGGGGGCGACGGCCCGCCACGCCGGGAAGGCGCGCCGGGCCGCCGCCACCGCGGCGTCGATCTCCTCGCCGCCGCCGCGCGGGATCTCCTCCAGGAGCTCTTCGGTCGCGGGCTCGATCACCCGCAGCGTGTCCTTCATCGCGTCCGCCCGTGGTCGTGAAAAGGTATGAATCTCGGTCCTTCTCGCCAATCTACGCCACCCGGCGGCCGGCGCGCAAGCTCACCCGGGGAGGAGGCCGGCGAGGATGTGCTCGGTCCCGCGCAGGTGCTCGACGACGAGCCGCGCCGCCGCGTCGCCGTCGCGGGCGCGCAGCGCGCCGACGATGCGCCGGTGCTGGGCGTTGGCCCAGTCCAGGACCTCGGGCGGATGGGCGATGTGGGCGATGAGGTCGGTCATCGCGCCCTGCGCCTCGGTCATCGCGCCGATCAGCCGGGCGCTGTCGGTGGCCTCGGCGAGGCCGACGTGGAAGCGCACGTCCGCCTGGCGGTAGGCGGGGAAGTCCTCGAGCAGCTCGTCGATCTCGTCGACGATCGCCGCGAGCGCGTCGAGCTCCGCGGGGGTCGCGCGCTCGGCCGCGAGCACCGCGACGCCGAGCTCGACCGACAGGCGCCAGTCGCACACGTCGCGCCACTCGGCCAGCAGCTCCGGCGAGGGCGGCTGGGCCGGCGGGGGAGGGTCGGCGACGAACGTGCCGCCGCCGCGCCCGCGCGTGGCGTGCAGGTGGCCGCTCTGGGCGAGCGCGGTCAGCGCCTGGCGCAGGGTCGAGCGGGCGATCCCGAGCATGGCGCACAGCTCGCGCTCGGGCGGAAGCTGCGCGCCGGGCTTCAGGAGGCCGAGCTTGATGGCGGTGCCGAGCCGGTCGACGGTCTCCTCGAAGGCCGTCTGCGAGCGGACGGGCGCGAAGATCGTCTCCTCCACGTCGCCGCCGAGGCCGCTCACAGGCGCTCGAACCCCCGGACGCGCTCCCAGTCGGTGACGACGGCGTCGTAGGCGTCGATCTCGACCTGGGCGTTGTTGAGGTAGTGCTCGACGACCTCGTCGCCGAACGCCTCGCGGGCCACCGCGCTCCGGGCGAACAGGTCGCGCGCCTCGCGCAGGGTCGTCGGCACGCGCGGCTTGTCGGACAGGTAGGCGTTGCCCTCGAACGCGGGCTCGAGCGCGAGGCCCTGGTCGACGCCGTGGAGGCCGGCGGCGATGAGCGCGCTGAGCGCCAGGTACGGGTTGAGGTCGGCGCCGCCGACGCGGTTCTCGAAGCGCAGCGACGGGCCGTGGCCGACGACGCGCAGCGCGCAGGTGCGGTTGTCGTGGCCCCAGGCGACCGCGGTGGGGGCGAAGGACCCGTTGGCGTAGCGCTTGTAGGAGTTGATGTTCGGGGCCAGCAGGAGCGTCAGCTCGCGCAGGCACCGAAGCTGGCCGGCGACGAACGCGTCGAAGAGCGCGCGGTCGCGCGGGAACAGCGGGCCGTCGGAGTCCGACAGCGAGAAGTGGATGTGGCAGGAGTTGCCCTCGCGCTCGTCCCACTTGGCCATGAACGTGATCGACATGCCCTCCTGGGCGGCGATCTCCTTGGCGCCGTTCTTGTAGATCGCGTGCTCGTCGGCGGCGGTCAGCGCGTCGGCGTAGCGGAAGTTGATCTCGTGCTGGCCGAGGTTGCACTCGCCCTTGGAGTCCTCGACGCGCAGGCCGGCGCCGGTCATCGCGTTGCGGATGCGGCGGATGAGCGGCTCGATGCGGGCGGTGCCGAGGAGCGAGTAGTCGACGTTGTAGAGGTTGGCCGGCTCGAGGTCGCGGTAGCCCTTGCGCCAGGCGTCCTCGTAGCTGTCGCGGAACACGATGAACTCGAGCTCGGTGCCGGCGTTCGCCGTCCACCCGCGCTCGGCGAGGCGGTCGAGCTGGCGGCGCAGGACCTGGCGCGGGGAGGCGACGACCGGGCTGCCGTCGTGCCAGGCGACGTCGGCCAGGCACATGACCGTCCCCTCGTGCCACGGCACCGGGCGCAGCGTCGACAGGTCGGGGCGCATGACGAAGTCGCCGTAGCCCCGCTCCCACGACGCCATCGCGTACCCCTCGACGGTGTTCATGTCCACGTCGACGGCGAGGAGGTAGTTGCACCCCTCCGCCCCGTGTTCGGCCACCTCGTCGAGGAAGTGGCGGGCGTGCAGGCGCTTGCCCTGGAGGCGTCCCTGCATGTCGGTGATGGCCAGCAGCACGGTGTCGACGGCGCCCGCCTCGACCGCGGCTCGCAGCTCCTGCAGCTCCATGCGCCGGGAAGGTAGTGAGATCGGACCTTTACGTCCAGCGCAGCGTTCGCGGCGGGCCCGGCGCGGGTACGCCACGGCCCATGAACGGAGATCGAGACGACGTCGGCGCCGAGGGCGGCGACAACGAGAACGCCGACACGCTGCCGCCCGCGCCGTCCAAGGACGACGACACCCCGCTGGGCGACACCGACCAGATCAGCGACGCCCAGCAGGGCGAGCACGACAAGCCGCGCGACGTGCCGTAGGCCGCCTGGCGCCGTCCCGGGACGACGTGTGGCACATGGCGTCCGCTCTGCGGCTGCCAGGTGCCACACGTGCCCTGGGGCCGGCTCCCCGGCGCGCTCGTTCAGCCGTACCGCGCGCCGACCGCGGGCGGGAGGGCGTCGAGCGCCTGCAGGTCGTCCTCGCTCAGCGCGACGCCCGCGGCCGCGACGTTCTCCTCGAGGTAGGGGATCCGGCGCGTGCCCGGGATCGGGATGACCTGCTCCCCGCGCGACAGCACCCACGCCAGCGCGACCTGCGCCGGCGTGGCGCCGTGGCTGGCCGCGATCGCCGCCACGCGGTCGACGATCGCCTGGTTGGCCGCGCGCGCCTCCTCGGTGAACCGCGGGTTGTGCGCGCGGAAGTCGTCGGCCGAGTACGACGCGCCGGCCTGGCGGCCGGTCAGGAAGCCGCGCCCGAGCGGCGCGAACGGGACGAACGCCACGTCGTTGGCCTCGCACCAGGGCAGGACGTCGTCGAGCGGGTCGCGCGTCCACAGCGACAGCTCGCTCTGCACGGCGGCGACCGGGTGGATCGCGTGGGCGCGGGCGAGCTCGTCGACCGTCGCCTCCGACATCGCGATCGCCCGCGCCCGGCCGGCGGCGACGTGCTCGGCCATCGCGCCCCACGTCTCCTCGACCGGGACGTCCGGGTCGACCCGGTGCAGGTAGTAGAGGTCGACGTGGTCGGTCCCCAGCCGCCGCAGCGACGCCTCCAGCGCGGCGCGCACGTGCTCGGGCCGGCCGTCGCGGCGCATCGCGAACGGCTGCCCGGACCCCGGACGCTCGGCGATCAGCCCGCACTTCGTCGCGAGCGCGACCTCGTCGCGGCGGCCGGCGAGCGCACGGCCCACCAGCTCCTCGTTGGTGAACGGGCCGTACACGTCGGCGGTGTCGATGAGCGTGACGCCGAGGTCGATCGCCCGGTGGATGACCGCGATCGAGCGGTCGTCGTCGCGGTCCTCCGGGGCGTAGGCCCAGCTCATGCCCATGCAGCCGAGGCCGATCGCCCCGACGCGGATGTCGCTGTTGCCGAGACGGCGGACGGGAAGCGCGCTGGTCATGCCCCGACAGCCTGACGGGTCGGCTGGATGAGCAGGTCCCCGAGGTGCACGTGGGCCGGCTGCCCGGTCAGGTGGGCGATCGCGTCCGCGACGTCCTCGGCCACCAGCGAGCCGACCGCCGCGCGCCACTGCGCCAGCGCCTCGCGCTGGCCGTCGTGGTCGATGTGGTCGGCGAGCTCGGTGTCGATCAGGCCCGGCTCGACGTTCGTGACGCGCACGCCGCGCCCGCCGAGCTCGGCGCGCAGCCCGGCGGCCAGGTGCGTCACCGCCGCCTTCGTCGCGCAGTACACGGCGTAGCCGGGGAACGTCGCGCGCGCCGCCAGCGACGACACGACGACGAGGTCGGCCGGGCGGTCCGCGTCGGCGGCGGCCAGCACGCCCGGCAGGAACGCGCGCAGCGTGTCGAGGACGCCCATGAGGTTCAGGTCGACCATCCGCCGCCACTCGTCGCGGCGGCCCTCCTCGAACGGCGCGGGCAGCATCACGCCCGCGTTGGCGACGACGAGGTCCGGCGCGCCGAGGCGCGCTCCCACCGTCGCGGCGGCCGCGTCGAGCGCGCCCGGGTCGGTCGCGTCCGCGGCGACCGGCAGGGCGCGGTCGCCGAGCTCGGCCGCGAGCGCCTCCAGGCGGTCCGCGCGCCGCGCGACCAGCGCGACCGCGGCCCCGCCGGCGGCGAGCCGGCGGGCGGTGGCGGCGCCGATCCCCGAGGAGGCGCCGGTGACGACGGCCACGCGGCCGTCGAGCGGGTTGAGCGTGTCCATGGCGACAGGCTCCCGCGGCCGCGGCGCGCCAGCCAGAGCCCCGCCGTTCCTGGTTCTGGCAGGACCAGGATCGCCGCGCCGCGGTGCGCCACACTGTTCTCCATGGGGACGCCGCTGTCGGACCTCGGCCACTTCCTGCGGACCCGCCGCGACCGGCTGCGGCCCGAGGACGTCGGCCTGCCGGTGTACGGGCGCCGCCGCGTGCCCGGGCTGCGCCGCGAGGAGCTCGCCCAGCTCGCCGGGGTCAGCGTCGACTACTACGTGCGCCTGGAGCAGGGCCGCGACGTGCGCCCGTCCGAGGCGGTGCTCGACGCGCTCGCCCGCGCCCTCGGGCTCGACGAGGCCGAGCGCGCGCACCTGCACGCGCTCGGGCGCGCGGCCGGGAGCCGCCGGCCCCGCCGGCGGCCCGCCCCGCAGCGGGTGCGGCCCGGCGTGCTGCGCCTCCTGGAGACGCTCGGCGACGTGCCGGCGTTCGTCCTCGGCCGCCACATGGACGTGCTCGCGCACAACGCCCTCGCCGGGGCGCTGCTCGGCCACCGCGCGGGCGCCAACCAGCTGCGGCTCATCTTCCTGGACGAGAGCGCCCGCGACCTGTTCCCCGACTGGGAGGCGGTGGCCGCCGAGGCGGTCGGCTGGCTGCGCCTGACCTCCGGGGAGCTGGGCGAGGACGCCGACCTGTGCGAGCTCGTCGGCGAGCTGTCGCTGCGCAGCGAGGACTTCCGCCGCCTGTGGGCCGCCCATCCCGTGCGTCGCAAGACGTTCGGCATCAAGCGGATGGTGCACCCGCTGGTGGGCGAGATGACGCTCGAGTACGAGACGCTGGCGCTGCCCGATCCCGAGCAGCACCTCGTCGTCTACTCGGCGGCCGACCGCCCGACGCGGACGGCGCTCGACCTGCTGAGCACCGTGGCCGCGCCGGGCGAGCCGGCTCCCGTCGCCTAGCGCTGAGGCCGCCCGCCGCGCTTGCCCACGGCCGCCGCGGCGTTCACGATCCCCTCGCCGTAGAAGCCGTTGAACGAGGGGCCGCCCTCGCACAGGGCCGTGTACGCGTCCGGGAGGTCCGGATAGTCGAACGGGTTCTGCTCCGGGCACGGCGTGTCCGTCGCGGTGCGCTTGAGCACCTGCTCCACCAGGTCGGGGTCGGCGCGCACCCCGCCGTGCTGCCGGTCGCGGCGGCCGTAGCGCTGGACGATCAGCGCGGCCACCCCGACGGCGTGGGGCGAGGCCATCGACGTGCCCTGCAGGTACTGGTAGTACGAGCACGGCCCGGCCGAGCAGTCCTTCACGACGAAGTCCGTCGTCGGCTCGCCGCTCTCGTCGATGTCGCCGTTCGCGCGGCCCACGGCCTCCGGGTACGGCGCCAGGATCAGGTTGCCCGGCGTCCCGTAGCGGTCGGTGCCCGGGAAGTCGCGCAGGTCCCCGCCGGGCGCCGCCACGTCGGCCTGCTCCACCCCGTAGTCGGAGTAGTAGGCCTTGCGGCCGCTCGGCCCGACCGAGGTGACGCCGATCACGCCGTCGGCCTCCGTCGGCATCGACACGCACGAGTTGTCGATCGTGCGCTCGCGCGGCGACGTCTCGAAGTCCGGGTAGTCCGGGCTCGTGTCGTCGAACGTCGGGTGGCCGAGGTCGGTGTTGCCGTTGCCCTCCGCGGCGATCGTCGTGACGCCGTGGTCGCGGGCGTAGTCGATCGCCCGCTGCGTCGCCGCCACCACGAGCCGCTGCTCGCGCTGCTCGGCCGGCGAGTCCGCCGGGTTGGCGGCGCAGTTGAACAGCCACGGGTCGACGTAGAACGACATGTTCACCACGTCGATCCCGTGATCGCCCGCGTACGTCAGCGCGTCGAGGACCGGGCCCAGGAAGAAGTACCCGGAGTCCTGGCCGGCGCGCAGGTTCACGAGGCTGACGCCGGGCGCCACGCCGCCGATGCCCTGCCCGTTGAGCGGGGCGCCGATCGTGCCCGCGACGTGCGTGCCGTGGCCGTCCTCGTCGACGTCCGCCGGGTCCTCGCAGGACCCGTCGGGGTCGGTCTCGCAGGCCCCGTCCACGATCGGGTCGTCGACCGTGAAGTTGCGGCTCAGCTCGCGGTCGAAGTTCGGCGCGATGTCCGGGTGCGACCCGTCGATGCCGGTGTCGATGATCCCGACGCGGACGTCGTGGCTGCCCTGCGTGACGGCGTACGAGCCGTCGGGCGTCGCCCCGATCATGTCCATGTCCCACTGGAGCGCCGAGAGCGGATCCGGCGCCACCGGCGGATGCCCCGGCCATCCCGGGCGTCCCGGCCAGCCGCGGCGGGCGCCCGGCCGCCCGCGGGTCGCGTCGCGCGCGTCCTGGGCGCGCTCGAGCTCGCGCTCGCCCTTGCGCCGGTCGCGGGCGGGCGCCTCGCCGATCGGCTCGTTGGCGGCCGCGCCCTCGAGCGACGGCTCGGCGGTCGCGGCGTCGGCGAACGACCCGTCGGCCGCCTCGACGGTGGCCACGCCGATCGCGGTGTTCTCGCGGACGATGCGTCCGCCCGCGCGCTCGATCGCGGCCCGGGCCTCGGCGGGCGAGGCGCCCTCCTCGTAGACCACGACGTACGTGCGCTTGCCGGCCTGGTCGGTGGCGGCCGATGCCGCCCCGGATACCGACAGCGCGCCGAGGGCGACGACGAGCGCCGCCACAGCGTGCGTCCTCATACAACCTCCCTGCAGGTTGTTGGAGTGATTCCCGGGCGGCCTCCCAACCGGCCCGGCGTGCCGGGCACCCTAGACGCCCGCGCCCCGCGCCTCGTCTCCCGGACGCGCGACGGTCAGCGGACGGACGTGGGCACGGGGGAGGCCGGCTGCGCCGGCGTCCGCCGCGACGTCGTGCGGTAGAGGACGATCGCGGGGAGGATCGCGACGGCGGTGAGCGCCACCGTCCACCAGAACGTGTGCGCGAACGCGGCGCTCAGCGGCTCGGCGAGCTGGGCGCGCGCCTCGGGCGGGACGTTGCGCGCGCTCTCGATGGCGGCGTCCCCCGCGGAGGGGATCTCCTTGTGGATCTGGCTCGACAGGACGACGGCGAGCACCGCCGTGCCGATCGACCCGCCGACGCGCTGGATGACGTTGAGCGCGCTCGTCGCCCGCGGCACCGCGGCCGGCTCGAGCGCCGCGTACGCGGCCGCCATCGTCGGCATCATCGCCGAGCCGAGCGCCATGCCCCGCACGAACAGGATCACCGCGATGAGCCACAGCGGCGTGTCGGGCTCGAGCAGCGCGAGCGGGATCGTCGCGGCGACCATCAGCGTCAGCCCGGCGAGCGTGACGCGGCCGCCGCCGATCCGGTCGGTGAGGCTCCCGACCGCCGGCATGACCAGGGCCGCGCCGAGCCCCTGCGGCGCCATCAGCAGGCCGGCGTCCAGGGCGGTCTGCCCGCGCGCGACCTGGAAGAGGAGCGGCAGCAGGAGCATCGAGCCGAAGAAGGCCACGCCGAACAGCAGCACGGTCGCCGCGGCCGACGCGAACGCCACGTTGCGGAAGAGGCGGACGTCGATGAGCGGGCGCGGCGAGCGCAGGGAGTGCACGACGAACGCGGCGATGAGCGCCAGGCCGGCGGCGAGCGGAAGCCACGCGGAGGCCGAGCCCAGGCCGGCGTGGCGCGAGGTCTCCGCGAGGCCGAAGACGGTGAGCCCGAGGCCGGGGGACAGCAGCGCGAAGCCGCGCCAGTCCAGGCGGCCCGGGTGGTCGGAGGGGTTCGTGCGCGGCAGCCAGCGCAGGCCCATGACGATCCCGGCGGCGCCGACCGGCGCGTTGACGAAGAAGATCCAGCGCCACGACATGTGGTCGACGATCAGCCCGCCCAGGACGGGGCCGAGCACCGGGCCGAGGAGCATCGGCACGCCGATGATGCTCATGACCCGGCCGACGCGCTGCGGCCCGGCCGCCTGGGTGATGAGGATCATGCCGATCGGCATGACCATGCCGCCGCCGAGCCCCTGCAGCACGCGGAACACGATCAGCGACTCGAGGTCCCACGCCGCGCCGCACAGGATCGACCCGGAGACGAACAGGACGACCGAGGTCAGCCACACGCGCCGGGCGCCGAAGCGCTCGGCGGTCCAGCCGGTGAGCGGGATGACGACCGCGAGCGCGAGGAGGTAGCCGGTGGCGACCCACTGCACGTCGTTGAGCGGCGCGTCCAGGTCCTGGCTGAGCGCGTCGAGGGCGACGTTGACGATCGTCGTGTCGAGGATCGACATGAACGCGCCGACCACCACGACGGCCGCGACGACGAGGAGGTCGCGGTCGAGGCCGGGGGTGCGCTCACCGTTCGACACGGCGGCGAAAGGTTAGCTCGCTAAGGGTTCGCGGAAGGGGGCGTCGGTTCGCCCTCGTCGCGCAGGAGCGCCCGGCGGACCTTGCCGCTCGCCGTCTTGGGCAGCTCGCCGGCGAAGTCGACGACGCGCGGGTACTTGTACGGCGCGGTGGTCGCCTTCACGTGCTCCTGCAGCTCGCGCGCGAGTGCGTCGCTGGGCGCGAAGCCGTCGCGCAGGACGACGACGGCGCGCACGATCGACCCGCGCTCCTCGTCGGGCGCGGCCACCACCGCCGCCTCGGCGACCGCCGGATGCGCGACGAGCGCCGACTCGACCTCGAACGGGCCGATCCGGTAGCCGGCGGAGATGATCACGTCGTCGGTGCGGCCCTCGAAGTAGAGGAAGCCGTCCTCGTCGGCGTGCACGCGGTCGCCGGTGCGCCACGGGCGGTCGCGCGGGGCCGCCCCGTCGCCGAGGTAGCCGCCGAAGAACGTCGGCACGGTGCTGGGGTCGGCGACGAGCTCGCCGTCCTCGACCCACAGCCTCACGCCGGGCAGCGGGCGGCCCATCGAGCCGGGCCGCACCGGCTCGTCCAGCGGGGCGCCGGTCATCTGGCCGGTCTCGGTCTGCCCGTAGCCGTCGCGGATCCACAGGCCGGTGACCTCGTGCCAGGCGCCGAGCACCTCCGGGTTGAGCGCCTCGCCGGCGGCGACGGCGCCGCGCAGCGACGGGAGCGGCCGCAGCGTGGTGCGCTTGGCGATGACGCGGTACTCGGTGGGCGCCATGCAGAGGACGTCCACGCGCTCGCGCTCGAGGACGTCGAGGCGGTCGGCGGGGTCGAAGCGGGCGTCGTGCAGGAGCGCGGTCGCGCCGCGGATCCACGGCGCGACGAACACGTTGCGGGCCGACTTCGACCAGCCGCTGGCGGCCGTGCACCACACGAGGTCGCCGGGCCGCGCGGCGAGCCAGTGCTCGGCCTGCAGCGTCTGGCCGGCGAGGTAGCGCTGGGCGTGGACGACCGCCTTCGGCTCGCCCGACGTGCCGCTGGTGAAGATGATCACCGCGGGGTCCTCGGGCCCGAGCTCGGCGGCGGGGGCGGGGTCGCCCTCGCGCCACAGCGCGTCGTCGGGCACGAGGACGACGGGCACGTCGGCGCCGGCGCCCTCCAGCTCGCCGCGGTTGCGCTCGTCGGCGACGACGAGCCGCGGCCGCGTGACGGCGATGCGCAGCGCCAGGTCCTTCGCGCGCAGTTGCTCGTTGCAGGGCAGCGCGACGGCGCCCAGGCGCCAGCAGGCGACCATCGTCATGACCCACTCGGGGCGGTTGCCGATCAGCGTCATGACGACGTCGCCGCGCCCGACGCCGCGGCGCGCGAGCGCGCCGGCCAGCCGGGCGGCGCCGTCGGCGACCTCGCCGAAGCGCCACTCGCGGCGGCGCCCGTCGCGCGACAGCTCGACGAGGGCGAGGCGGTCCGCCGGGGCGCGGTCGACGACATCGCGGGCGAAGTTCATGGGCGGGGAGCCTAGACGGACGCGGAGGTAATTTGCTAGCATAATATCTGCCAGCAAACGAAAGCCCTCCGTGTCCAACGCCTCCACCGACTCCCGTACCCCCATCGAGCGCCACGTCTGGCTCGTCGCCGCCGTCGTCGGCATGGGCTCCGTCATGTCGATCCTCGCGGTGACGATCGTCAACGTCGCGCTCGAATCCCTCAGCACCGAGCTGCACAGCCCGCTCGACGACATCCAGTGGGTGGCCACCGGCTACCTGCTCGGCATGGGCGCCGTGATCCCCGTCAGCGCCTGGATCAGCGCCCGCTTCGGCGCCCGCCGCGCCTACCTCGCGTCGCTCGCGCTCTTCGTCCTCACGTCCCTGCTCTGCGCGGTCGCCTGGTCGGCCACGTCGCTGATCGCCTTCCGCGTCCTTCAGGGCGCCGCCGGCGGGCTCACGCTCCCGCTCGGCCAGATGATGCTCGCCCACGCCGCCGGGCCGCAGCGCCTGGGTCGCGTCATGAGCGTCATCGGCGTGCCGATGGTCATCGGGCCGATGATCGGGCCGATCGTCGGCGGGCTGCTCATCGACCAGCTCAGCTGGCACTGGATCTTCGTCATCAACATCCCGTTCGGGATCGCCTCGCTCGTCATGGGCCTGAAGCTGCTCCCGCGCGACGCCGCCACGCACGCCGCCGGCCGCCTCGACGTGACCGGCCTGCTGCTGCTGTGCGCCGGCGTCCCCGCGGTCATCTACGGCCTCTCGCGCACCTCGGCCGCCGGCGGCTTCCTGTCGACGACGGTGCTGATCCCGACGCTCATCGGCCTGGCGCTCATCGCCCTGTTCGCGCGCCACGCGCTGCGCCGCGACGAGCCGCTGCTCGACATCCGCCTCCTGGGCCAGCGCGGGTTCGCCGCCGCCAGCGTCGCCACGTTCGCCTCCGGCGCCGCGCTCTACGGCGCGATGCTGCTGCTCCCGCTCTACTTCCAGGGCGTCCGCGGGGAGGACGCGCTGCACGCCGGCCTGCTGCTGATCCCGCAGGGCCTCGGGTCCGCGCTGTCGATGGGGATCGCCGGCCGGCTCGCCGACCGCGTCGGCGGCGCCCGCGTCGCGGTCGTGGGCCTCACCACGATGGCGCTGGCCACCGTGCCGCTCGCCTTCCTCACCGCCGCCACCTCGTACTGGCTCATCTCCGCCGTGCTGTTCGTGCGCGGCCTGGGCCTCGGCGGCGGCGTCATGCCGCTGATGGCCGCCTCGTTCGCCACGCTGCGCCGCCCGTCCGACATCGCGCACGCCACCCCGCAGCTCAACGTGCTCCAGCGCGTCGGCGGCTCGGTGGGCACCGCGATCCTCACCGTCGTCCTCACCAGCCGCCTGGGCGTCGCGCCGGACCTCGACGCGGCCGCCGCCGCCTTCGACCACGCCTACTGGTGGGCGGTCGGGGTCAGCGCGCTGGCCGTGCTGCCGGCGCTGTACCTCGCGCGGCTGGAGCGCCGCGCGCGCGGCGCCCGCCGGCCCGTCGCTCCCGTGGCCGACGATCCGCGCACCGGGGAGCACCCGGCCGTCGCCGCCTAGCATGGGACGCCTCATGCCCCAGCGCACCGACGTCGAGGTCATCGAGGACCTGCGCGCGGCCCTGCGCGAGTTCCTCGCGGCCCAGCGCCGGCTGCGCGGCCGCGACGCCCAGCGCCCCGGGCTGACGTTCTCCCAGCACGCCGTGCTGCGGGTGCTCGCCGACGGCGAGGAGCACTCGGCCGGCGAGCTGGCGACCGCCGCCGACCTGACCCCGGCGTCGATCACGAAGATGCTCGACGGGCTGTCGCGCGCGGGCCTGCTGGAGCGCGTGCCCGACCCGGACGACCGCCGCCGTGTCGGCGTGCGCATCACCCCAGAGGGGCGCGACGCGTTCGACGCCAAGAACCGCCAGATCACCGCGGCCTGGGCGGAGGTGCTCGAGGGCGCCGACCCCGACGAGATCGAGGGGATGGCGAGCGCGATGCGGCGCCTGGCGGCGCTCTTCGACGCGCTCTAGCGAGGCCGCGAGCGGGGGCGCGACGCGTCGTGCGCCGCGCCCCTCGGGCCTCACCGGCTCTCGGCCAGCGAGAAGCTGCCGACGAGCCGCTCGAGCTCCTCAGCGGTACGGGCCAGCTCCTGGGCCGACGCGGCGATCTGCTGCGTCGAGGCGCTGGTCTGCTGCGTGGAGGCCGACACCTGCTGCGTCGACGCCGAGGACTGCTCGGCGACGGCGGCGACCTCGTTGGTGGCCTCGGCGATCGCGGCGATGCGCGACCCGACGTCCGAGACCGCGGCGCTGATGCGCTCGAACGCCTCGCGCGCCTGCTCGACCGTCAGCGAGCCCTGGGTGGAGCGCTTGGAGCCCTCCTCCACCAGCTCGACGGTGCGCGAGGTCTCGCCCTGGATCTGGTCGATCAGCGACGAGATCGTGCCCGCGGCCTGCTGGGACTCCTCGGCCAGCTTGCGGACCTCCTCGGCGACCACGGCGAAGCCGCGGCCCTGCTCACCGGCGCGAGCGGCCTCGATCGCGGCGTTGAGCGCCAGCAGGTTCGTCTGCTCGGCGATGCCGGAGATCGTCGAAACGATGCCGCCGATCTCGTCCGACTTGCCCGCGAGCGAGCGCATCGCCTCGGTGATCTGGCCGGTCGACTCCGTCAGGGCCTGCATCGCCTCGGTCGCCTCGACCGAGGTGCGCGCGCCCTGGTCGGCGAGCTCGCGCGCCTCCTGGGCGGCGATCGCCGTCTGCTCGGCCGTGACGCGCGCGTCGTCGACCGTCTTGACCTGGCGCTCGGCGCCCGCGGCGACCTCGCCGACCGCGTGGGCGATCTCGCCCACGGCCCGGCCCGCCTCGTCGGAGGTGTTGGCCATCTGCTGGCTGGCCTCCGCCAGATTGGCGGCGGTCTGCGACATGCGGCCGACGACCTCGCGGACGTTGGCGATCATCGTCGCGAACGCGCGGCCGAGCGTGTCGCGCTCGGACTTGGGCTCGACCTCGACCGTGAGGTCGCCCTCGGCGACGCGGCGGGCCGCGCCGGCCAGGTCGCGCTGGTAGTCGATGACCCCGCGGAACGCGTCCGCCATCTGGCCGAGCTCGTCGCGCGAGCGCAGGGTGATCTCCTGCTCCACGTCCCCCTCGGCCAGGCCGTTGGCGGCCTCGACCATCTGCTTGGTGGGCTTGCGGATGCTGCGCGCCAGCAGGAAGCCGACGAGCCCGGCGACGATCAGCGCGGCGATGCCGAGGATCAGCATCAGGCGCTTGGCGGCCGCGGTCTCGTCCTGGACCTCCTGGGCCTTGGCGGCCGAGCGCTTGCTGATCGAGGCCGCGAGCCGGCCCGAGATCGCGCTCGTCTGCTCGGCGAACTTCGGGTTGGCGATCGCGATCTCGTTGCCGCGATCGAGGTCGCCGGCCTGGTAGGCCTTGAACATCTCGGCCTCGTTGGCCATGAACTGCTCGATCGGCTTGCCGATGTCGTCGAACAGCTTGCGCTCGGCCGGCGTCAGCTGCGCCCGGATGGCGTTCAGCTCCGCGTCGCTCGTGCCCTCCAGCGACTTGGTGAACTGCTCGTGGGCCTCGAGGCCCGGGCCGGACTCGAAGGTGTCGCCGGCCTGGGCGTACGCGGCGATGGTGGTCGCCAGGTTCTGCATGCCGGCGATCTGCGTCTGGAAGCCGCGGAAGCCGTCATTCAGGGTCGCGAGCTGCGACACCTGCTTGGAACCGTCACGGGCCTGACCCAACGAGACCCAGCCGACGACCACGACGGCGGCCAGCAGCGCGCAGACGACGCCGAAGCTGGCGATGAGACGGGCCGCGATGGACCAGTCGGAAATGCGTCGAAGGTGGAACAAGGGATCCTTCCCTGGAATGAGGGACGTGTCTCGTCTCTGTTATCGGCACGTCCGTGTGGCGGTGGAGCAGGCGAGCGGGCGCCTGGACGGACGCCCGCTCAGGTTTCTCAGGACGCGGCGCGACCGCGCGCGCGGGCCGCGCCCGCGCGGGACGTGCGCGTGCGCGCGGTGCGCGTGGACCCGCCCGACTTGGCAGACCTCGACCTCGACCTGACGGTTCGGGTTTGGGTGGCGGGCTTGCGCTCGCGCGGCGGGATCTCCTCGGTGACGACCGCCTTCGTCAGCACCGGGATCTGACGCTCCAGGAACGCGGCCATCCGCTCCTCCTGGCGGCGGTGCTCGCGCGCCAGCTTGGCCGTGTCCTTGTCGGCGAGCGCCTCGGCGAGCGTCTCGATCGCCGTGTACGTGGCGATCTCCTCGTGCTCGTTGAAGTACTCGGTCTTGGCGTTCTTGAGCATCTTCTCGGCCTCGCCGGTGCCGCGCAGCGCGTGCATCTGGCCCTTGGCCAGCGACAGCGCCTTGTTGGCCACCGACTGCGCGGTGTCGGCGACCTCGGCCACGACGCCCAGCTCGGCCTTGCCGCCGAGCTGCTTGATGCGGCGCTCGAGGGCGCGCGCCTGCGCCTTCGTCTCCTTGAGGTGCTCCTGGAGGCGCTTCTTGTACGGGGCGCGCGTCGTCATCTTGATGTGCGCCTGAAGGGCGGTCTCCAGCTCCTTCTCCTTGCCGTAGGCCTCGTTGAGGTACTGGATCAGCTTCAGCTCACGTGCGGTCGTCTCGGGCATGAACGGGGAACTACCCGCACAGAGCGCGCCCGAACGCTCGTATCCTGGTTGGACCAGAACTCGAGGTGGAGGACTCCGAACCCATGGCCGTTGCCGTCCCGTTCGAGGAGAAGACCGACGAACAGAAGGCGATCACCGAGATGGTGCGCCAGTTCGTCGACGAGCAGATCCTGCCCAACGCCGAGCACTACGACCACGAGGACGAGTTCCCCGAGCCGATCGTGGAGCAGATGAAGGAGCTGGGGCTCTTCGGCGTGACGATCCCCGAGGAGTACGGCGGGATGGGCCTCGACCTCACGACCTACGCGATGATCGTCGAGGAGCTGTCGCGCGGGTGGATCTCGATCTCGGGCGTGATCAACACGCACTTCATCGGCTCCTACCTGCTGATGAAGTACGGGACGGACGAGCAGAAGCAGAAGTACCTGCCGAAGATGGCGACCGGCGAGATCCGCGCGGCGTTCTCGCTGAGCGAGCCGGAGCTCGGGTCCGACGTGCAGGCGATCAAGACGAGCGCGAAGAAGCTCGACGACGGCGCCTACGAGATCAACGGCCAGAAGATGTGGGTCACCAACGGCCTGCGCTCGGGGCTGGTGTTCGTGCTCGTCAAGACCGATCCCGACGCCGAGCCGCGCCACCGGGGCTTCACCTGCTTCATCGCCGAGAAGGAGCCGGGCGAGCCGAACAACCCGGGCCTCACGGTCCCGCCCAAGATCAAGAAGATGGGCTACAAGGGCGTCGAGTCGACCGAGCTCGTCTTCGACGGCTACCGCTGCCCGGCCGAGAACATCCTCGGCGGCGAGGAGGCCGGCCTCAACAAGGGCTTCGGCCAGATGATGGATGCGCTCGAGGTCGGGCGCGTGAACGTGGCCGCCCGCGGCGTCGGCGTGGCCCAGCGCGCGCTGGAGCTGGCGCTGCGCTACTCGCAGGAGCGCAAGACGTTCGGCAAGCCGATCGCCCAGCACCAGGCGATCCAGTTCAAGCTCGCCGACATGGGGACGCAGACCGAGGCGGCGCGGCTGCTGACGCTGCGCGCGGCCCGGCTGAAGGACGCCGGCCTGCGCTCCGACATGGAGGCCGGCATGGCGAAGCTGTTCGCCTCCGAGGCGGCGCGCTTCTGCGCCGAGGAGTGCCTGCGCATCCACGGCGGCTACGGCTACTCGAAGGAGTACGAGATCGAGCGGCTGTACCGCGACGCGCCGCTGCTGCTGATCGGCGAGGGCACCTCCGAGATCCAGAAGATGGTGATCGGGCGCAAGCTGCTGGAGCGCCACAAGATCTGAGACATCTGCGACGCACATCCGGGCGCACTGCCCATCGATCGTGCGTCGAAATGCGGTGATGGGGGTGCTCGCGCGTGCCGATCCAGGTCGTGCGATGACCCCCACCACCTCCCTCCAGACGGCGCACGGCATCCGCCCGCACACGCTGGCGGCCGGCCGCCGCACCGCCGTCCTGCGCCGCCGCGAGCGGCATGATCACGAGCACGCCGAGGTCGAGTCCTTCGAGATCGCGCTGGCCCTCCTGCACGAGGCGATCCTGCGCGCCGAGCGCTGGTACCAGCGCCGCGAGCAGGCGTTCCTCGAGCTGGAGCAGCGTTGCGCGGAGACCGCCCGGGACCTGCGCGCCCGCGGCATGGTCGGGCAGCCCACCTACGTCCTCGTCGACTGACCCGTACACTCCGCGGCCGATGTCCTCGGCCTCCGACACCGCCGCCCAGATCACGACGGCAGTCCAGCGGCTGCTCGACGAGGTCCCGGCGCTCAAGCCGCTGAAGCTCGTCATCGGGCTGGACCTGCGCGCCCGCGGCGACGTTCAGCAGTACCGCATCGAGATGCCGGGCCCGAAGGTCACCAAGGACATCGCCGCCGACGCGAAGGTGCGCGTCGAGGTGCCGCGCGCGTTCTTCAACGAGATGGTGAAGGACGGGCGGGTGGCCGACTGGCGCGAGGCCTTCACGTACGGCCAGGCGAAGGCCACCGGGCCGACGCAGATCCTCCAGCTCATCGAGCGGGTCGTCGAGAAGCAGGAGGAGCGTCAGCGCACCCGTCGCGCGCGGTCGTGACCGGCCGCGTCCCTCCCGAGTGGGGCCCGCACGAGCTCACCATCATGGGGTGGCCGTGCCGCGAGGAGCTGTGGGAGGACCGCATCGACCAGGCGCGCGAGGAGTACGCCGGCGTCGCGAACGCGATCGGCGCGTTCGAGCCCGTGCTGATGATCGCGCCGCCGGAGCTGGTCTCCCAGGCGCGGTCGATGCTGAGCGGCGACGTCGAGGTGTGGGGCGCGCCGATCGACGACTCGTGGCTGCGCGACAGCGGCCCGATCTTCGTCGGCGAGGAGGCGGTCTGCTTCGGCTTCAACGCGTGGGGCGGCAAGTTCGCGCCGTGGGACCAGGACGCGACGATCGCCCCGCGGGTGTGCGACCACCTGGGCCGGCCGTGGACGCGCTCGGAGATGGTGCTCGAGGGCGGGTCGATCGCGATCGCCGCCGACGGCTCGATCATCACCACCGAGCAGTGCCTGCTGAACCCCAACCGCAACCCCGGGTGGACGCGGGAGCGGATCGAGCGCGAGCTGCTGGACCGCCTCGGCGCGACGCGCGTCGTGTGGCTGGGGGAGGGGCTCGTCGAGGACCGTGACACCGACGGCCACGTGGACATGATCTGCGTGCCCGCGCCCGGCGGCGAGGTGCTGCTGCAGTGGTGCGAGGAGGACGATCCGAACTTCCCGCGGATGGACGAGAACCGCCGCCGCCTGGAGGACGCCGGGTTCCCGGTGCTGCTCGTCGACGTGCTCGCCCACGACGGCGACGACACGATGAGCTACCTCAACGCGTACGTGTGCAACGACGCGGTGATCGTGCCGCAGGCCGGCCAGCCGGAGCTGGACGAGCGGGCGCTGGAGGTCTACCGGCTCGCGTTCCCGGACCGGGTGCCGGTCGGCGTGCCGGCGATGACGATCGCGTTCGGGGGCGGCGGGCCCCACTGCATCACCCAGCAGGTCCCGGTGCTCGCGGCGCCCTGAGGGCTTGCGAGCATTGCGAGAACTCGCTGGCGCTCCTTCTCGCGGCTACGGTGGATCCCATGGCTGATCCGGTGATCCGCCTGGAGCGGTGGGCGGGCTCGTGGGCCGACGACGACCCCGACGCGGCGTTCAAGGCCGAGGTCGCGGCGCTGTCGCAGCTCGACCCGCTCGTCACCCTGGAGGGGATGTCGCGCGCGCTGGGCATCCCGGTCGGCGCGCTGGCGCGCTCCGTGCTCGCGCGCTGGGCCAGCGCCGGCAGCGGCGGCCTGCTCGAGCTCGGCCCCTCGATGGTGTCGCGCCTCGCCGCCGAGTTCGACGCCGCCGAGGCGGAGGGCACCGACGCCGCCCGCCTGGAGGCCTACGCGCGCGTGCGCGGGATCGTCTCGTGGCTGCAGGCCGGCCTCGACGACCCCGACGCCTACCCCTGATCCCGCCGCCGCGTTGCTTGTCGGATTTTGCGTCGCAGCGACGCAACATCCGACAACCAACGCGTGGGAGCGGGCGGCGTGGGTCGGGGCGCCGCGTCAGTCGTAGATCGAGCGGCCCGCGCCGGCCTGGGCGTTGGGCGGGTACGGGGCGAGGTCGTCGACGAAGCGGGGGAGGGCGCGGAGCCGGTCGACCCAGGCGGCCACGTGCGGGTGGTCGGCGAGGGGGACGCGGGCCTCGTCGCTGCGGCTCGCGTAGGCGTAGTTGGCGAGGTCGGCGATCGACGGGCGCGTGCCGACGAGCCAGTCGCGCGAGGACAGCGCGTCGTCGAGCAGCGCCATCGCCCGGCGCGCCATCGGGATCCGCTCCTCGCCGCCGGGCCGGCCCGTGCTCAGCCGGAACCGGGCGCCGGCGACGCCGCGCATCGTCCACTCCTGCTCGAAGGCCAGCCACTGCGCCACCTGCGCGCGGCCCACGCGGTCGTCGGGCAGCCACTCGGTGCCCTCGGCCAGGTACCAGAGGATCGCCGGCGACTGGGCGATCGCGGTGCCGTCGTCGAGGACGAGCAGCGGCGTCTCGCGGACCGGGTTGAGGCGGGCGTACTCCTCGGTGAGCGTGTCGCCGCCGAAGATGTCGGTCGGGACGCGCTCGCACTCCACGTCGAGGAGGCGCAGCAGCAGGCGGACCTTCAGGCAGTTGCCGGAGGCGGGGTAGTCGTAGAGGCGCATGACGCGAAAACGTGCCACGAGCCCGCGACGTGACGCCCTATCGTGGTCGGACCATGCGGCTGCTCACCGCCTACGACGTCCCGCCGTCGCCCGCGCGCGTGCGCGAGCCGGTCCGCCCGCCGTTCCGGATCGCGGCGATCCAGCACCGCTGGGACCCGGACCCCGACCGCCACCAGGCCAACCTCGCCGAGGGCATCGCGATCGCCGCCCGCGAGGGCGCCAAGCTCGTCTGCCTGCAGGAGCTGACGCTGTCGCCGTACTTCGCGATCGTCGAGGACGGCCCGAAGGACGCGGCCGAGGACATCCCCGACGGCCCGACCACCCGGTTCGCGCGGCGCATGGCCGCCGAGCACGGCCTCCACGTGCACGCGTCGCTCTACGAGCGCGACCCCGACGCCGACGACGGCCTCGGCTACAACACCGCGATCGTCGTCGCGCCCGACGGCGAGCTGCTCGCGCGCACCCGCAAGCTGCACATCCCGGTCACCGCCGGCTACCACGAGGACCGCTACTTCCGCCCGGGGCCGGCCGGCGACGACGCGTTCCCGGTCGTCGGCCTCGGCGACGCGCAGCTCGGCTTCCCGACCTGCTGGGACCAGTGGTTCCCGGAGCTCGCGCGCGCCTACTCGCTCGCCGGCGCCGAGGTGCTCGTGTACCCGACCGCGATCGGCTCCGAGCCCGACCACCCCGACTTCGACACCGAGCCGCTGTGGGAGCGGGTGATCGTCGCCAACGGGATCGCCAACGGCACGTTCATGGTCGCCGTCAACCGCATCGGCCACGAGCCGCCGCTGACCTTCTACGGCTCGAGCTTCGTGTCCGACCCGTACGGCCGCATCCTCGTGCAGGCGCCGCGCGACGAACCGGCCGTCCTCGTCGCCGACCTCGACCTCGACCAGCGCCGCGACTGGCTCGAGCTGTTCCCGTTCCTGACCACCCGCCGGCCCGACGCGTACGCGCCGCTGACCTGACCGTGTTCGCGGACGTCCCGCCTCCGCCGATCCACCAGGACCCGGTGCCGTACCCGGCCAAGCGCAAGCGCGACATGCGCCGCTACGCCAAGCGCCACTACGGGATCCCGTCGTTCCGCCTGGAGGGGCCGAAGGTGATCGTCGAGCACTACACGGCCAACGACTCCTACCGGGCGACGTGGAACACGTTCGCCGCCAACGTGCCCGACCCGGAGCTGCGCGAGCTGCCCGGCACGTGCGCGCACTTCGTGATCGACGCGAAGGGCACGATCCACCAGCTCGTCCCGCTCGGGCTCATGTGCCGCCACACGGTCGGCCTCAACCACACGGCGATCGGCATCGAGCACGTCGGCCGCAGCGACGCGCAGGTGATGGGCAACCGCCGTCAGCTGCGCGCGTCGCTGCGCCTCACCCGGTGGCTGCAGGAGCGCTTCGGGATCGACACCGAGAACGTCATCGGGCACAGCGAGTCGCTGTCGAGCCCGTACCACCGCGAGCGCGTCGACCGGCTCAAGCGCCAGACGCACGGCGACATGAGCCGGTCGACGATGACGCGCTACCGCCGGATGCTGCAGCGCGTCACCTTCAGCCGCTGACTACTGGCGATCCTCGATCGGGTCGAGGAACGCGATCATCTCCTCGGCCCGGTCCTGGAACACCGGCGGGATCTGCACCGTCGTGGCGAGCTTGTCCTCGGGCTCGTCGACCAGGAACCCGCGGTCCTCGGGCGTCCACGCGTACTCGAAGAGCGCGCCGCCGGGGGTGCGGTTGTAGATCGACTTGAAGTAGCCGCGGTCCTTCTGCTCGGTCACGTCGGTGAAGCCGAGGCCCTCGAGCCACGTCTTCACCGAGTACTGGGTCGGCTCGTCCGGGACGTTCCAGGCCCAGTGGTGCGGCGTGCCCTCGGCGAAGTGCCAGGTGCCGGGCCGCACGTCGGGCTCGTGGACGAGCTCGACGCGGCGGGCGAGCCCGTCGCCGGGCAGCTCCCACGCCTGGCGCCCGTTCTCCTCCTCGACCTTCGTCATGCCCATGCCGGACTCGAGGTACAGCGTCATCTCGAACGGATCGATGACGCTGACGATCGGCGCGTAGGCGCCCTTGATGCCGTGCTCGGCCGGTACGCCGCGGCCGCCGTAGCCGCCGCGCGGGTCGCCGGTCGTGCCGACGAGCGTGTAGGGGAGGCCGCACGGGTGCGCGAACTTCAGGCGCTTGGTGCCGAACTCCTCGACGTGCTCGCAGGCGATGCCGAGCTCGTCGAAGCGGTTGGCCCAGTAGTCGATCGAGCTCTCGTCGATGGAGAGGCCGATCTCCTTGATCTGGTTCGACCCGCGGCGGCCCATCTTGCCGTGCTGGCGCATCGGGAACGTCGTGATGATGCTCCCGGCGTCGAGCGAGCCGTTCGAGTAGTACAGGTGCCAGACGGGCGCCTCGCCGTCGTACAGCATCGTCTTCTTGATCGGGCGCAGGCCGAGGGTCTGGGTGTGGAAGTCCCAGTCCTCCTGGCCGTCGCCCACGGACAGGGTGATGTGATGGTTGCCCGTGATCGTGCGACTCATGGTTCCTCTCCTCCGACTGGTTCCGACGCGGCGAGACGCCGCGCTGCGTAGATTCGCAGCCTTCCTGAGAACCGTACAAGCCCGGCGGACGAGCGGGAAGCGACGCTGAACGTCAGGAGACCTTGCGGGCGCGCACGGCGGTGCCGTAGGCGCAGATCTCCGTCCAGGTCGTGCCCAGCTCGGAGGTGTCGAAGCGGAACGCGAGGATCGCGTTGGCGCCCTTGCCCTCGGCCTCCTCGATGAGCCGCTGGGTGGCGTGCTCGCGGCCCTCGGCGAGCATCTTCGTCATGCCCTTCAGCTCGCCGCCGACGAGCGACTTGAAGGACGCCCCGATCTGGGACCCGACGTTGCGGGAGCGCACGGTGAGCCCGAAGACCTCGCCGAGCACTTCCTCGACCTCGTAGCCGGGGAGGTCGTTCATGGTGGAGATCAGCATCGGTCGACGCTATCGCGCCGCGGGGGCGGCCGGCACGGCCAGCTCGAGCTCGTAGTGCTCGAGCACGATCGTGCGGCCCCACATCCGGCGCCGCTCGCCGCTCACGCGGCGGAACCCGGCGCGCCGGTAGGCGGCGGCCGCGGTCGTCAGCGCGCTGAACGTCCCCAGCTCGACGCGCGCGTACCCGCTCGCGCGCGCGTGGTCGAGCAGCTCGTCCAGCATCCGCCGGCCCAGGCCCTGCCCGCGGGCGGCCGGCTCGAGCAGGAACCAGCGCAGCCGCGCCAGGCCGTCGCCCTCGTCGGTCAGCGCGAGCGACCCGGCGACGCGGCCGTCGTCCTCCACGACCCACAGGCCCTCGTGCGGTCGCGGGAACCCGCGCCGGACGTGCTCGGCCATCCACGCGGCGACGTCGGCCTCGAACGTCGCGTCCAGGCCGTGCTCGGCGCCGTAGATGCGCCCGTGGATGGCGGCGATCGCCCCGAGGTCGCCGGGGCGCAGGTCGCGGCGGACGGCGTACGGCATGGCGCCGATGGTGCCGCGGCCGATCGATCGGTGCAACACATCATCGGCTTGGCTGGCATCACGAACTACGATCGATGCCGCCATGGAGCTGCGTCAGCTGCGCTACTTCGCCGCGGTCGCCGAGCACCGCCACTTCACGCGCGCCGCGGCCGAGCTGCACGTCGCCCAGTCGGCGCTGTCGCAGCAGGTGCGCCGGCTGGAGGCGGAGCTCGGCTTCGAGCTGCTGGCGCGCACCAGCCGCCACGTGGAGCTGACCGACGCCGGCCGCGCCGTCCTGGCCCGCGCGCATCGCGTCCTGGCCGAGGTCGACGCGCTGCACGGCGACCTCGACGAGCTGGCCGGCCTGGTGCGCGGGACCGTGCGCGTGGGCGGGATGCCGCCGCTGGGCCCGGTGAGCCTGCCCGACATGCTCGCCGACTTCCATGCGCTGCACCCCAACGTGGAGGTCGTGCTGCGCGAGGGCGCCGCCGACGAGATCCTCGCGCTGCTGCGCCGCGACGAGGTCGACGTCGCGCTGGCGTTCGTGGCCCCCGACGAGGTCGGGCCCGAGCTGGCCGCGCGCGAGATCGGCCGCGACGAGCTGGTCGTCGCCGCCGCGCCCGACGACCCGATCGCCGGCGCCGACGCCGTCGCGCTGGCCGACCTCGACGGGCGGCCGTTCATCGCCTTCTACCCGGGCTCGGCCATGAGCCGGGCGGTCGAGGCGGCGCTGCGCGAGGCCGGCAGCCGACCGCGGATCGCCTACCAGACCTACCTGCTCGAGATGGTGCGCGCGCTGGCCGCGCGCGGCCTCGGCGTCTCGCTCGTCCCGCGCCGCTTCCTGGAGTTCGGCGGCGCGCCGCTGGCGATCCGCCCGATCGCGCCCCAGCCGATGTTCCTGCCGATCTCGCTCGTGTGGCGGGCGCAGCGGCGCCGCTCGCCGGCCGCCGAGGCGTTCCTGGCGTTCACGCTCGAGCTCGCCGCGGCGCGCTCGGCCTCATAGGCCGCCCCAGCCGACGCCCCGCAGCGCCTCGCGCACCCAGTGCTCGGCGCCCGCCGCCAGCAGGGTCACGATCGCGGTCAGCGCCAGCCCGGGCGCGATCGAGCGGGGGCGCCCGACGAGCAGGCCGACGGCGAGCACCAGCCCGAGCACGAGCTCGCCGGCGACGACGACGCGCGCGGCGCGCCCGTCCCAGATCGTGGCCAGCAGGATCGCCTCGCCGATGAAGCTGCCGGCCAGCACGGCGGCGCCGAGCGCGTGGGCGAGCGTCGACGGCGCCGAGCGCCACACCGCGCCCGCGCCGCCGAAGACGACGCCGGCGGCGACGGCGGCCAGGCCCCAGCCCAGCGCGACCGGCACCGTGTAGTCGAGCGCCGCGCGCCCGACCTGCCACAGCGTGAACGCGTACCAGGCGCCGGTGCCGCCGGCGAGCGCGAGCGCCCCGGCGATCGCGCCCAGCACCGGGCGCCGCGCGAACGCGCCCAGCAGCCAGGCGACCGCCAGCCACGGCGCCCCGAGCGCGATGACCCAGGGCCCCAGGCGCCCGACCGGCTCGGCGATCGGCCCGGCGTGGGCGAGGAGGCCGGCGCCCGCTGCGGCGCGGGCGGCGATCCCCAGCCCGCCGGCCGCCAGCAGGGCGGCGGCGAGGACGGCGAGGACGCGGCCGGCGCCCGGCGCCTCACCACGCATGGCCGACGAACACCGGCTCCGGGACCAGCGTCACGCCGAAGGCGCGCTGCACGCCGGCGGCGATCTCGCGGGCCAGCGCGACGAGCTCGGCGGTCGTCGCGCCGCCGCGGTTGACGAGCGCGAGCGTGTGCTTGCGCGAGATCCCGACGCGCCCGCGCGTGAACCCGCGCTCGAACCCGGCGCGCGCGATCAGCCAGGCCGCCGACGTCTTGACGCGCCCGTCGGGCTCCGGCCAGGAGGGCGGCGTGTCGGGCGCGGTGCGCTGGGCGAGCGCCGCGAACGCCTCGGCGTCGAGGATCGGGTTGGTGAAGAACGAGCCCGCGCTCACGGACTCGGGGTCGGCGGGGTCGACGACCATGCCCTTGCCGCGGCGCAGCTCGAGCACGGCGTCGCGCACCGCCCGCAGCTCGGCGCGCTCGCCGACGGCGACGCCGAGCTTGGCGGCCAGCTCCGCGTAGGCGATCGGCTCGCCGACCGACCCGCGGCGCAGCCGGAAGCGGACGGCCAGCACGACGCGGTCGTCGCGGCCCTTGAACGCGCTCGAGCGGTAGCGGAACGCGCACTCGTCGGGCCCCATCTCGGTCACGTGGCCGGTGCGGCGGTCGAGCACCCGCACCGCCTCGATCGTCTGCGCGACCTCCTGCCCGTACGCGCCGACGTTCTGGATCGGCGTCGCGCCGGTGCTGCCCGGGATCCCCGACAGGCACTCGATGCCGGCCAGCCCCTCGGCGACCGTGCGCGCGACGAGCACGTCCCACGGCTCGCCGGCCTGCACGGTGAGCGTCGCGCCGTCGGCGGCGACCCCGCGCGTCTGCACGTGCACGACGGTGCCGTCGAAGCCCGCGTCGGCGACGACGACGTTCGACCCCCCGCCGAGGATCAGCAGCGGCTCACCGGCGTCGTCGAGCGCCCGCACCGTGCGCACGAGCTCGTCCTCGGCGCGCACGGTCACCAGCCGGCGGGCGGGGCCGCCCAGGCGCAGCGTTGTGAGGTCCGCCAGCGGCGGCCCGCTCACGCCTGCTCCTCGGGGCACCAGTAGGTCGTGCGCCCGCCGACCTGCGCGCGGGCCAGCTCGGCGCCGCAGCGCGGGCAGCGGCCGCCGCGCACGCGGTGGGGGATGAGCTCGCCGGTGTGGACGCCGCCGCGGCGGATGGCCGAGCGGATCGCGGCGCGCAGGTCGCGGCGCAGGCGGTCGAGCTCGGCCTCGTCGAGGTCGCCGGCGGGCCGGCGCGGCGACAGG